>Ga0172379_10006681_pt1 | contig 15315 bp, 19 predicted proteins | sample GrowelOW334metaG_FD_119756 | JGI IMG/M metagenome (GOLD analysis project Ga0172379, IMG submission 119756) | Groundwater microbial communities from an aquifer near a municipal landfill in Southern Ontario, Canada - Groundwater well OW334 metaG | ecosystem: Environmental > Aquatic > Deep...
GCAAAAACCCAAGTCGGATAACTTGTTATTTTATTATCTTTACACACCTGCGCCTGACCTTGTCCATCAGCAGTAGAACATTCAACATATGGTAACAACTTTTGAGATGCACCAAAAAGTTTCTTTTGAGATTGACAATGCGTACACCAAAAAGCTCCATAGAAAACTGCGCCTTTGTCTTTTAGACAAGTTGCGAACGCATCATACTTGCCAGAAACTGAAGGAATGCTATTTGACTGAAGCAATACTGTGGCTATTACTCCTAAAATTAAAAGACAAATTATTAAAATAAAAAATTTTGCGTTTTTACTCATGATTAAATTTTACCAATTTATAAAAATTTAGGCAAGAAAACTACAAGTCCAATAATGATAGAAACAAACACTGACAACAATACAGCTGCAGCCGCTACATCTTTCGTATCACGAGCATATGGATGATATTCTGGAGAAGTCAAATCTATGTCTATCTCAATGGCTGTGTTGAAGACTTCCGAAACTAAAACAAAACCAATAGCAAAAATCAAAGCTGTCCATTCAGAACCAGAGACATGAAAGAAAAAACCAAAAAATAAAACAATTAGAGCAGCTGTAATATGTATATATAAATGTCGTGTGGTCTTCCAAACTATATACATCCCTCTGAATGCATTGGAAAATTTCTGTTTATATGTCACTTCACGCCATGCTTTTTTTTCTTTTTTAGAGTCCATATTTATTAGATTATTTAGATAATGTCATTATTGTCTTACTGATACTGTATATATATTGGCTTGGGATTTAATTTTAAAAGACTAGCTGGCGTCATGAGCGTTGTTCCTTTTGTTAAAAGATCATTTTTATAAAATAACTTAAAACCAGTAAACTGCACAGGTTCTTTGTAGACAAACCGCTCGTAAGTATTTATCTTCTTTGCCTGCACTCCCCAACCATCCATATGCATTATGATTTGCACCTCAGGCAAAGTATTTATTTGTTTGTAATTTGTCACCATTTTTTGCGTATAACGATGAATAATGAGAATTTTCGGAGTGAGATTATTTTCTTTTACGAGCTTGGCTAAATAATTTGATGCAAAGTTTATGTCAGTTGCATCTACTGTACCGACTACTTTCCCTGGTCTGATACCGCTCTTCATAGAAAATTCAGGATCAATCCCTAAATGTACCTGTGGCATTTTTAAATATTTTTCTAGAAGCGGTATTTCAGTCTGAACATTAGAAAAACCAACCTGCACATCTAAAAAAACAATTGCATTTATTTTCTCTGCAATTGCGAGTACTTTATCTATCTCAGAAGAAGGCATCCTGGCTCTGTACTTGCCATCAGCTCCGGCGCTCCCTTGCGCAACTACAGCGATGTAGTGAAGAGCTGGAATTGCTCGAGTGGACGGATCAGCAGCATTCCACTTTTCTACTTCAGCCTTTAATTTTGCCAACATTACAGCTTCAGGATATTGTCCCAACACTCCCATTTTAGTAGAATATAAATTCCCGTAATAAGCAATAATACGAGAAAATGGCAAAATAGCGCCAGCGTTTGGATAAACTGTTTTTACTGGCCAAAGATGTGTCTGAATTGGTTGTGGCGAAGCGGGAACTTTAGTTATCTTAGTTATAGGGTTGCCATTCTTGTCTTTTTCAATAGTTTTGACTGTATTGTAAACAATAGGGTCCGGCGGATTGTTCGCTATTTCATTTAGTTTCTTTTCATAAGCTACTATATCGAGTGGCTTTATGGGCGATACACTTTTTTTGTCTTCAATCTTTTTAGCGTTTGTTGTTATTGCAGACTGTTCATTTTTACTATAAGACACAGTGCTACTAAAAAATTCTGAAAATATAAAAGTGAAGATAAATAAAGATACTGCTCCTATTGAAAAAATCCAATATTTTTTGCTCATTGAGGCTTAATTATAATGAAAAAAGTGAAATATTGCAATTTAAATTAAAGACGAGCTACATCTCCAAAACCTCTTCTATTGTACTTCCTTTTTTATAAATAATTAAATCGTCTCCTTTCTTTCCCCAAGTTTTTTGTATAGCATCCAAAATCCTCCACGTTTCAATCACCTCCTCGCCTGAAGTAAATAAATTGTGATCTCCATTTATCGCATTAAATAAAACTTGTTCATAAGCATCAGGCAATTCCCCATAATGTTCTTTGAATAGAAAATGAAGCGCGTGACGACTGACCTGGTGTTCAAGTCCGGGCTTTTTCGCCCACATGCTAAACTCTATTCCTGCATCTGGCTGAATACGCAACAATAATTCATTTGATTCCAATTCTTTATCTTTCTTATAACGAATTTTTATAGCCGTGAGTTTTTCATTTAATGCTTTGCCCGTAGTAAGCTTTATAGGAACGCCATCCCAAGTAGGATCGCTCGATCGTACATTTACCGAGACAAAAGTTTCCGTCATACTTTCAAGATTTTCCACTTCATTGCGATAACCTTCATATTGACCTCTTTTAACACATTCACTATTTTTTATGTTACAAACAACGCTTAATTGTTTCAACGCATTAAGCCTTTCTTTTGGCACTTCTTCTAGATTTTTTGGCAAATTCATTAATGTCAGCGCAGCTAATTGCAAAAGATGGCTTTGAACGACATCTCGCAAAGCACCTGTCTGCTCGTAAAAACTAGCTCGCCCCTCTATCCCTATTTTTTCACTCACTATGATTTCAATACTTTCAATAAAGTCTTTATTCCATGTTTTTTTAAAAAGTGAATTGCCTTCGCGAAAAACAATGATATTTTGCGCAGTCTCTTTCGCCATATAATGATCCACTCTGTACACTTGCCTAGGTGAAAAATATTGCTTGATATGGTGCGCTAAATATATCGCATTTTCTAAATCGACTCCGAAAGGCTTTTCGAGTAATAATTTTGCCTCCCCTGTTCTAGATAATCCTGATTCCCCCAATAATTCAATAATCGTTTTAGATATGATAGGCGGAACTGATAAATAAAATATACGTTGTGCCACCACACCAACCGGCAAATCAAAATCTTTTTCTATTTCTGTTAAATATTCGCCTAATTTTTCATAATCTTTTTTATCGGTCACATCCATCTGATAAAATTTAGAATTTTTTTGACGAGTGATACCTACGATTTTGAATTTTTCCGGAAGCATTTCAGCCTTTTTAATAGCCTCAATAGCCGGCAACAAATACCTCTTGGCTAAATCGCCAGATATTCCAAAAATAATTAAAATTGTCGGTGTGTTTTTATCCATTTGTTACTTGTCCCGTAGTGAGCTTTGCTCCACTACTGGGATAATCAGTGAATATTGTTAATAATGGAACTTTTTTCAAAATTTGTGCTGGCTGTTTTGTAATATCTATATCTTTTTCCCTCGGCCGTAGTCCGTCCACGGGCGAGGCTATTAAATCTTCGATCACTTTCCATTTTTCTTCGCCCTGCACCCAAACCACAGCCTCATCTAATTTTTCTATTACCTTAGGGGTTATGGTAACACGAGAAAATGTAGGAGTGTCGTACCCATAAGCCAAATCTTCAGAAGTTACCGCGCCGCTTTCTGGCAATATTCCGCAAGTATGTCCGTCTGCCCCTATGCCGAACAAGCTAATTTTATACTCTGCTTTTATTAATTCTTGATTAAGATTTGCGTTAAAATTTTTGACAGTCGTCGCCCTGTCTTCCCCTGTCAAAATGGGGATGAGTTTTGCATTTGGCAGACTGAAACCTTTTTCCATTAATTGATGCCAATTTGAATCTTTGTGGTCGAGCGGTCCATACCTCTCATCAGTCATCATTATGGTCAAATTTTCGATTAAATTTTGTTCTGGATTATTTCTCAAAAGCTCTGCGACTTTTGCTCCAATAGCAATAGAAGAACCCCCTGTCACAAAAAACAGAACCTTTTTCCCTATTCTCAATTGATTTAAGATAGAAGAAGCAACAAACTTCGCAGCATCTTCTACCCTCGTTGTCGTTTTTATAGAAAAACTCATAGATCAATTATACTACTATAAATCTTAATTAATAGACTGCTACGGGACTTGGACTCGAACCAAGATCACATCCTCCAGAGGGATGGGTCCTACCATTAGACGATCCCGTAATATTTTAAACTTAACACATTTTCTCTGTAATATAAAGGTTTTATTTGATACAATAAAAATATGGAAAATGAATTAATTTGCAATGGAGAATTTGTTTTTAGTCATAAGACTATATGTCTTACTATTTCTCTAGACATACCAAGTGAATTAGATTTCGAAGGAAATACTTTCGTTAAAAATACTTTTCTTCATGTCAGCTTAGTATGTGTTGGAAAAATTATTGAAAAAAATAATATTTTGATTCCCGATTTTGAAAGTAAGGTAATAAACGATTTTTGTGAATTTTCTAAAAACAACGAAATCAAAAAAGTTAATTACACTGATGATTTTAAATTTGTTTCTAAAGAAGACAAGAAAACCATTGTGGTGATGTGTGATATTCCAAACCTAAATAAATTTTTTGATTTAATAAATAAGAAATATAAATTAAAGATAGAATATCCACCCTTACATGCAACTCTATATACTTTACCCGGTAAATTAGGTATTTTCCTGACTGATTCGAACGATATTAAGCAATTTACAAAAAGCATTACAAATCCGCTTAGTCGACCATTATAATTCCAACATAATCCCAAGACGTTAGCTCATAAGTTTAATATGCTACAATATACTTATGATTTACTTTGTCAGACACGGCTTAAGTGAGGCAAACGTTAAAAAAGTGTTTGCCGGACAAAAAGATGATTCTCTTTTGGTGGATGAAGGTAGACAACAAGCAAAAGAAACTGCAAAAAAAATAAAGAAGGAAGGAATCAAAATCCATAAAATAATATCTTCTCCATTAAAAAGGACATTAGAAACAGCCCAAATTATCAGCAAAGAATTAGATTTTAATACTTCTGATATTATAATTGACCACCGCATTAATGAGTATGACATGGGCAGTCTTTCTGGAACTCCTTGGGGGGTAATTTCATCTAAAATTTTAACCGAAGCCCAAAATGCAGAAAATCCTAAAGAATTTCAGAAACGTGTTCATTCTTGCGTAAAGGAGTTATCTCAATCATCTGAAAATATTTTATTAGTTAGTCATGCAGGGGTTGGAAGAATGTTAGAAACAATTAAGATAAATGGAAATCCAGAACTTTTTTATGATTTACCACCACACCCGAATACAAAAATTATTAAGCTTGATTGGATATAAAGGTTACCCAATCATTCTAATCCCTCAGCTATGATATAATGCATATATGCAAAAAGCATTAATTATAATAGATGTCCAGAAGGGTTTTATAAACAAAATAACAAAAAAAATTCCCTTAAAAATCAGAAACTTTATATTAAAAAATAAAGGCAGTTATCGTTTAATTGTTTTCACAAGATATATAAATAATAAAAATAGTAATTTTTACAAAATTTTAAATTGGAAAGAATGGATGAACGATGAACAAACAGCTATTGTTGATGAACTCCAAGAATTTGTGAATAGTGAAAATCTTTATAAAAAAGACACTTACGGAAGTTTTGTGGATAATAAACTTTTGAAATATCTTCGCAAGAATAAAATTAAACAAGTTGAATTAGCTGGTTTTGATACAGAAAATTGTGTACTTACTTTCGCCAGAGATGCTCTCGATAGAGGTTTTAAAATAAAAGTTTTGAAAAATCTTTCTGCTAGTCACAGTAATCCTAAATTACATAAATCAGCTTTAGAAATTATAAAAAAGAACATTGGTGATGTTATATAGCAATTTCAATAGAGTACTAAAACTTAACCAACACTTTTATTAAAACTTGATATAATAACTTTATGGTTTCATATAAACACACTCAAGTTGGATATCTAATGCTAGTTGTTACGCTGTCTGTGTTGGTGCTCTTCGTATGGGCTTATATTACGGCTAGGGCTGAGCCACCTTCATACTACTCCGGTACAAATTTTCTCACTACTACCACAATGGTATTAGTTCTGTTTATTCTTACATCATTTACCACGCTTACAGTATCCATTGATGAGAACTATCTTCGAATCAAATTTGGTTATGGTATTTTCGCCAGGAAGTTTGCACTTAAAGAGATTGCTTCAGTTCAAACAGTAAAAAATCACTGGTATTACGGTTGGGGCGTACGCTTATGGTTTTGGCCCAAAATGTGGATATATAATGTTTCCGGTTTTGATGCGGTTGAACTGGTTATGAAGAACGGGAAAGTCTATCGTATTGGTATAGATGTTCCCGAAGAGTTTGAAGCCGTGATTAAAGCTGTATTAAAATAACAACATGAAAGAAATTTATGAGCACTCTAAAATTTACAAACATCGCAGTATTTATAATATTTTTTGGAATTGCCTTAATTGAAGCTCTTCAAAAACAAAATTGGCTTGAGGCGGGACTATTTTTGTCTCTAGGAATAATTTCACTTTGGGTTGATATTAAGAAGAACTAACTTTGTTCCAACGTCACACCAGACACCCATCTTGTATTTTTTAACTATATTAGTTTAATGCTATTATCATAATAGCTATGCTAATAGGAATAACTGGGAAGATTGGTGCAGGTAAAAATACAATCGCAGATTATATAATTAAAAAATACAATTTCACTCCATTTTTTGGCAGTGATTTTCTTGCTAAAGAAATAACAAAACAAGGCCTACCTGCTACACGAGAAAACATGAGAATACTTGGAAATGAATTAAGAGAAAAATATGGCTCTAGTCATATTATACAAAAACTTTTAATTAATATAGATATTGAAAAAGAAAATATTCTCGTAGGATTTTTTAGAACAATCAATGAAATAAATTATTTCAAAAAATTAAATGGTAAAAAAATTATTATTGCAGTAGACGCAGAGCAAGAACTTAGATTTAAAAGAATTAAAGAAAGAAATTCTTCAAAAGATAATGTAAATTGGGAAGAATTTCTGAAAGATGAAAAGATTGAATCTTATTCAGAAAATCCAGACAAACAAAACATGTTAGCATGTATAAAAATGGCTGACATTGTTATTCACAATAATTCAAATTTAGAAGATTTATACAAACAAATTGATTCAATTTTTAATTAAAGCGGTTTCAATAGCGTACTAAATACCTACCAGCTCGAGTTTTTTAACTTTATTTTGATATAATAAAAATTATGAAAATATTTCTTGCTACAAATAATGAAGGGAAAATAAAAAGATTTAAAAATCTTTTAGAACAAGTCGATAAAAATATAGAAGTCTATACTCCTGCAGATTTAAAAGTTGATATTATAGATGTTGAAGAAAATGGAAAAAATCTACAAGAAAATGCAAAACTAAAAGCCAATGCATATTTTGGTAAGGTTGATATGCCAATTCTGGCAAATGATACTGGATTTTACGTGGAGGGTGAAGGGCTTATTGATGCCCCAAAAAGAAAAGCTTTAGGGGAACTAAATGAAAATACTTTAACAAAAGAAGAGGTCTTTAAAAAAGTTTTAGACTTTTGGAAAGGAATAGCTACTAAACATGGCGGAAAAGTAAATGCTGTCTGGGTTGAAGCTTTCGCAGTTTTATACCCTGACGGGGAAATTAAAGAAATAGAGTCCAGAAGAGAAATAATTCTCACTGATAAAGAATTTGGAACTCCACACATACAAATGCCTATGCGTGCACTTTATTATTCCAAAACAACCAACAAACCGGCTATCCAACACACAGTAGAAGAAGAAATTTTAGAAATGAAACCTGTTACAGATGCTTTAAAAAAAGTTTTGAAGTGTTAAATGAGTTCCAATATCGCGACAGTCTCCCAGCATATTAAAATGTTATAATGAATTTATGCTACATAAACTTATTTTATTTGAAGGAGTAGATGGCTCTGGGAAAACCTTACTCGCAAAAATGCTCGCAAAAAAGATGGGTGGTCTTTACTATCACAGCCCTCCTGTTGTATTAGAGCCCTTAAAACAATATGCAAATAATGCATCGTTTAAAGTAAGATATCAATATTTCATGTTGGGAAACTATATTGTAAGTGAAGAATTAAAAGAATTACTCTTAACCCAAGATGTAGTCTTGGATAAATATTTTTATTCAACAATTGCCTTTCATTCAATTTTATTAAAATCAAATCTATCTTTACCCAAAGATCTTCTGATGCCTGATCATACATTTTACTTAACAGCTTCAATGGAAGAAATAAAACGTCGCCTTAACTTAAAAGAAAAAATAACTAAATATGAAGAATTATCCTTGCTTCAAGAAGTTGATAAAAAGTACAAAGAGATATTTAAAGAAAATCCTAACATTACAACTATTGAAACAACTAATAAAACTCCCTCCGAAATTTTAAAGATAATAGAACAAAAATTAATTTAAATAAATTTCAACTTTGTACCAAACACCCAGTTACCGTTTTTGGTTTTTGTGTTACTATTTTAATATGACAACACCGACACATGTAGCGATTAATCTAGGAGTTTTTTTGGTGTTAATGCAAATAAAAAATTTGGACTCAAATTATATTGATTTATCTCTTATCATTGGTTCAAATTTCATTGATATAGATCACCTATTTTCCAAACCTATATATCACCCAAAGAGAAATCCATTTACAAGTCATCCTATTCATAAGCAATGGAAACTAATACTATTCATCTCAACACTTACCTTATTCATAAGGCCGTTAATGTTTCTGGGCATTGGTTTGATTTTGCATTTTTTATTAGATTATATGTATATAAAAAGAGAAAAGGTTTAGTTTTTTGATTCAACCCTTATTTTGTGTTAAAAAGTTCCAATATCGTACCAGACTCTAACCAGCACTTTTAAACCTTTTTTGGTATAATTAATTTATGGAACAATTTATTAATGTAAATAAAGCCTTAAAAGAGGCTAGAAAAATAGAAAAAATTGTTGGTCAAGATCCAGATGTTAGGCACTATAAGTTGGCTCATAAATACATAGAAGATACGAAAGTTGATAATAAAAGAAAAACAAAACAAAAAGAAATAAAAGAATTTAATGTAACTACTGAAATGTGGGTAAATGCTTTAAGCTATTACCACGAACATAGAGATGATTTAATAAAAGCCGCTGCTACTTCGCGAGAACATGCAGTCTCTCACAGAAATCCACCCTTTAAAGTTGGTTGTGCTGTAATGGGTATCGAACCAAGTAATACAAAAGAAAGTTCTTATAGAATATATCAAGCATATAATTTTAGGCTTGAGACGAGACCTCGCACAGGAAGAAATAAACGATGCGCCGAAAGAGGTGGAATTGAAATGGCACAAGAAAATGCTAAAGTCGTGGTTGCAATTCTTACTATTTCAAAAGAAAAAAACACTGGAGATCCAACAAAAGCAGTTGATGCGTTACATCCATGTAAAGAATGTCGTGACATGTATAGAAAAATGATTAAAAATGGATTCTTGAAAGAAGATACTATAATATGTAGTGCCAATGACTCTAATGGTGAAATAGTCACGGAAGAAAGAACCTTAAAAGAATTATTAGATTTATATAACGATGATGTTGTCTAAATCCTCCTAAGATTATTTTCAAAAGCGTATCAGACAACTAGCTATGATATAATGTACATATGCAAAAAGCGTGATGATGCACTTGAGATTCCAGTGATATTTGCTGAAATCTAACCTGTTTTGATATTTGAATCTAAATACAGATTTCCACCGTGGGATAATTTTGAAATATAATTGGCGTATGTTTCTGGAGTATTGTCTTTTTGCAATTGGGCAACTACCTTTTCTAAATGAAAGTCACTTAAGTCAAACTTAGCCTCTTCTAAGACTGATTGCATGTTTTGATCAAAACGAATATTATTTTCTATTCTCTGTATTTTTAAAGTTTCTATCTCTTCATTGTGACGAGCGGGATATTCTCCTTTTCTTAAAAGCACCTGATTCCCTTGTATAAATTCAAGAAAATATAAAACATCTTTATCAAAAAACTCAAGTACAAAATGCATACGAACAAAATCATATTTTTTTTGTTTAAGTTTTTCTACTACTAGTATGGGCTTAAATCCATTCTTCTTTAAAAGAGCTAGTGCAACCAATGTAAGATCACTACACGAATTCATAAATCCTATATCTCCATCTATTAGAATTGTCTTAGCGTCTCGTTTGGTAAATTTTGCAACAATCTCTTCATTGCTCCAATGTTTCATTTTTACTCTCGCATCTATCCACGAAACGAGTTTCCCCATCCTTGATTCAAGATCTCCTTCAAATATTTCAAGGCTACTTTCATTAAAAGCATCTTGGACCATTTTCGGTGGCTTATCCATAATGAGCTCATCGTAACATTTTGATACTCGTTTTTCAATAAAAAGGTCTTGTCTATTTCCAGACACACCTAGTAAAATCGTGATATAATCAAAACATGATAAAAGATGAGCTAAAAATGCAAATCAGAAAACAAACTGCTGGGTATGTGACGACTGCTTTGTCTCTGGTGGCAGGTCTAGCTTGGAACGACGCAGTCAAATCCCTTATTGAGATTTTCTTCCCCTTGGATACTTCGGGTGTTTTGATTAAATTCGTATATGCCATCACGATCACTATCGTGGTCGTTATCTTGAGTACATATCTCCTTAAATCTTCAGATAAAACTACTGAGGTTAGTAACAAAAAATAACTTATTCTTGGACTAAAATAGGGCGGAGGCGTTGCCTCCGCCCTGTTGTTTTAAATTTATTTTTTCTTATTTATACAAGCTTTAATGAAAACTGAGAAAAGTGGATGTGGGGCAAGCGGGCGAGATTTGAATTCAGGATGAAATTGAACTCCTAAATAAAATGGGTGGTCTTTTTTAGGAAGCTCCGCTATTTCCATCAAAACTCCATCTGGAGATCTTCCAGAAAATACCAAACCAGCTTTTTCTAATTCTGTGACATATTTTGGATTTACCTCATATCGATGTCGATGACGTTCAGAAATTTTAGAAGTCTTATAAGCCCCGAAAGAAATAGTGTCTTTAGCTAGGATGCAATCATAAGCACCTAGGCGCATACTGGCTCCATAGTCTTTATTTTTTATTTTTTCAACTTGATCAGCCATGGTAGCGATGACAGGATATGGAGTATTCGGATTCATTTCAGTCGAATTAGCATTTTTAAAATTTAAAACATTACGAGCATAAGAAATAGTCAAAATCTGCATTCCTAAACACAAGCCAAAATATGGGATCTTCTTCCTGCGAGCATAATCTGCTGCTAAGATCATACCTTCTACTCCCCTATTACCAAATCCTCCGGGAACTATGATCCCATCTAGATCATCAAGTTCGCTCAATAATTTATGATTTTTCTCATATTTTTCAGAATCAAGCCATACGATGTCTGGTTTGTAACCAAATGCCCATGTAGCGTGGTTGATAGACTCAATCACAGAAATATAAGTATCCTTGCATGATTTGAAATTGAAATACTTACCCACTATACCAATGCGAACTTCTTTTTTAATTTTCTTTATTTTATTTGCTAAAGCTGTCCAATCAGCTAAATCTTTTTGGCGTGAAGGTAAACCTATAGTTTTGAGTAAAATATTGCCGAAATTTTCTTTTTCAAAATTAACAGGCACATCATAAATAGAATAAACGTCCGGTGCTGAGATTATTCTCTCCACTGGCAAACTACATACATTGCTAATGGTTCGTTTGATGTCTAATGTAGCAGGTTTATCGGAACGACAAATGACAAAATCTGGATTAAGACCAACTGAATAAAGATCTGTGATGGCATGTTGAGTGGGTTTGGACTTTTGTTCACCTAGGAGTGAAGGTGTCGGCAAATAACTTATCAAAACAACAAAAATATCCGAAGGATTTTTTGATTTCATCATTCTGGCCGCTTCGAGAAAAGGAAGGAGCTGATACTCTCCTACAGTGCCACCATACTCTATCACAGTGATTTCTGATTTATTTTTTTCTTGGCAAGCTTCAATGCGTCTGACGATCTCTTTTGGAATATCCGGATAAACTTCGACATCCTCTCCTCCATACTCTAAATTTCGTTCTCGTCTTATCACCTCTGCATATACTTGTCCAGTAGTCATGTAATTTACGCGAGTGCTAATCTGATCCGTAAAACGTTCATAATTGCCAAGGTCTTGATCAGCCTCTATGCCATCTTCCCCTACGAATACTTCTCCATGTTCAGCCGGACGAATAGTGCCCGCATCAAGATTGATGTACATATCTGCTTTCATGTTTGCCACCCTGTAGCCTCGAGACTGTAATATTTTCCCAATAGAAGAAGCGGCAATTCCTTTACCCACAGAAGACATAACACCCCCAACTACAAAAATATATTTTGTTTCTTTTTTCATTGTAATTTATTTATTTAAATATTTTCTAACCGCCAAAAAGCTAGAAACGATGCCCAAACCTACACCTGATAATAAAAGAATTGCAAAGATTAGAAAGAAATTTGAAATAAAATAATCGTACATATTGATTCCAAGGAAATTCGTCATATTGCGTCCGAGCCAAAAAGTCACTGGCCAAAAAATAAAGAGAGTAAACAGAGTTGCAATAATACCGTAAATCGCACCTTCAATCATAAAAGGTCCTCGCACATACATTTTAGAAGCACCCACCAGACGCATCACGCCTATTTCTTCTTTAGAAATAAAGATAGTTAACCCAATTGTGTTTAAGGTAATAATGATAGAAATAATCACGAGAAGTAATGTCAAAAGTAAACCTAGCTTTTGAGCACTAGAGATTATATTACTTAGTTTAGATATTACTTCTTTATTATTGTAATAATTTGTGTGATCTATTATGGAAACAGATCCTGAGACTAATGCATTGTCTGATTTCAAGAAATTTGCGATAGCCTCATATTGAGAAATTTCTTTTGCCTTTATTCCGAGAGTCGCTAAAAGAGGATTGCCTCCTATCTCGTCTAAGGCTTGAATAGTAGGATAATCATTGGAATGGCGAAGACGGAAATTCTTTAAATTATCGGACGCGCTTGTATAAAAAACTTGCGATACTTCCGGTAATTTCTCTAAAGAAGATTTAAAAAGCATAATGTTGCTCTCAGACGCGCTGCTGGTGAAATAAATAGTCACATCTACTTTGTCTCTGATTTGAGCAAGTGAAAAATGTAGAACTGCCTGTAAAAGAATAATGAGGGTAATAACAGAAAGAGTGATAGTAACCACTAAAACAGCTGCCCAAGAAACAATCCCGCCTCTTTTAAAGTTTAAAAATCCACCTTTTATAATTCTTTTGAATGCAGTTATTCTCATAAAAATTATTAACTTCAGTAATTATACCATATTATTTCTTATGCTTGGTATCTCTTATAATCTTCCCATTTTCCATCGTAATTACCCTTTTACCGATGGACTCTATGATCCCGCGATTGTGCGTGGTTAGAATTACAGTCGTACCTAGATCATTTATTTTCTTTAAGATTTGAACTATTTCATGCATATTTACCGGATCCAAATTCCCTGTCGGCTCATCAGCAATAATGAGCTCGGGTTGGTTTATGATCGCTCTCGCTATGGCTAAGCGCTGCTGTTCCCCGCCAGACATTTGATGTGGAAAATGACAAATTCGATGACTCAAGTCAACAAGCTCTAAGACATGGGGAACGTCACTGGCTATCTCTTCTTCTGTTTTACCGACAGCCTCCATAGCAAAAGCTATATTCTCATAAGCGGTTTTATTGGAAAGAAGTTTATAATCTTGAAATACGAAACCAATCCGGCGGCGAAGCCTGGTCAAATCTTTGCTTTTTAATTTATTTATATTCACTGATTCAAAAAAAACGGTGCCGTCAGTCGGATCTTCTTCTGCTAGAATCATTTTTGTGAGAGTCGTCTTCCCAGCGCCAGAATGCCCGACGATAGAAACAAATTCTCCTGCCTCAACAGTAAAGGTAATATCTAAAAGCGCAGATACATCCTTATAAATTTTTGAAACATTATTAAAGTAAATCATCCTTCTTTTATCTTATCATAAATTCTTTTCCGCCTCAATATAACGAATACAATATTGGCTCCTCAGCTCGGAAATAAAAAAACTATTTTTTATTTCTCTCGCCCTACGTCGCCAATGAAAAGATCCAAGTCACCGTCAAAAACTGCGTCAACATTAGAGGTTTCAACACTGGTTCTATGATCCTTGACCATTTTATAAGGATGAAGAACATATGAGCGAATTTGACTTCCCCATTCTATCTCCGTATTTTTAGTGAATTTCATACTTTCTTCTATGCTCTTTTTTTCTAATTCAGCTTTCTTGAAAATCTTTGCGCGGAGAATAGACATAGCTTGTTCACGATTTTGCTCTTGTGAGCGTTCCCCTGAAGCATGTACAGCGATATTCGTCGGAATATGGACAATCCTGACAGCAGTCTCTCTTTTATTCACATTCTGCCCCCCTGGACCTCCAGAACGAGCAAATTCTATTTTTAAATCCTCCGGTCGGAGAACTACGTCACGCTCGTCCAACTTAGAGAACTTTGGTAAAACTTCCACTAAAGAAAAAGAAGTATGACGTAATTTTTTTGCATTAAAAGGCGAGATCCTGACTAATCTATGAACGCCGGACTCATTCTTTAATAAACCATATGGACCAGTTTTTGCTTGTCCTGAGTTTATCGAAGGGCCGGAAATTTCTACACTTATATTGCGATATCCGCCACGATCATTTTTATGTTCATCAATAAGATAAATATCCCAACCTTTTTTCTTTGCATATTTTTCATACATGACAAAAAGCATTTGAGAAAAATCTTCTGCATCATCTCCCCCAGCTCCAGAGATTATAGTCAAAACAGCATTTCCTTTATCGTATTTGTTTACCCCTTCTTTTTTTTCTTTTAGTTCCGCTAATTTTTTCAAAGTTGCCTGTGCTTTATTTTTATCATTCCAAAAATCTGGAGACTGCATCTCTGCTTCTAACTCTTCAATCTCTCTTGTGATTTCATTCGTGTCTTTTTTCATCCCAGTACTAAAATTTTACTTATTAATGTTTACTATTATATCCCGTAATCAAAAATTTAGTACGGGACAGGTAATATTTTCTTGGAGCCATCCCCGAGGATCGAACTCGGGACCCCGTCTTTACGAAAGACGTGCTCTACCAACTGAGCTAGGATGGCCTAAAATTACTTATTAATTAAAGCTATAACTTACTTTATCAAAAATCTGAAGAAACACCAACAGTAAAATATTACCACATATACATTGACAAAATAGCTATTTCTTGCTATAATCTTTCCTAAAGAGTTTGTTTTTCAAAATAAAAAAGAGAAAGGGGGAAGA
>Ga0172379_10006682_pt1 | contig 15313 bp, 16 predicted proteins | sample GrowelOW334metaG_FD_119756 | JGI IMG/M metagenome (GOLD analysis project Ga0172379, IMG submission 119756) | Groundwater microbial communities from an aquifer near a municipal landfill in Southern Ontario, Canada - Groundwater well OW334 metaG | ecosystem: Environmental > Aquatic > Deep...
ATTTCTTGGGAAATCCCAGTTGTTTAGACCGGGACAAACTCCTAAGTATTAAGATATTTCTTTTTCGCATCATGCTTGGATTTTGCGAAAAAGTTCTCTCTCCCCCCATTTTTATCTCTTTAAAGTTTCCGTTTTCGTCCTTTTGGACTCATCAGTCCCGTCTTGTCCGCCTTTGGAGGAAGACACATCGGGAGAACGGAGATGGAGAGGTAAGCTTTTATTGCTTACCCCCCCCTCAAAAACCTCTAAAACTATTCTCGCAAAGAAACCCAATCAAAGATCGCGATTATAATTGAGGCTACCATAAATCCTCCTAGTAGCCCCAAAAACCAATAACCCCATTCTGTTGATAACACAACAGAAAGGACTATTATCGCCCAAACCACGAAAGATACTTTTACTACCTTTTCGCGGTTTGCTTCGTAAGCCCGCCGTTTTTGGGCTTGTTCCGGAGTTTCCGGAGTGTATGATGGGCTTCCAGAATATCCACCCGTAGACGAGATCATGGTTTTTCCTTTCAGGAAAATTGTTTGGTTTTGATTTTTTTACAGAAGACATTCTAATTACAAAGCAATTTTATAACCAAAATGCCTTCTGTAAATAATTTAGAGGTTTTTAAGTTTTAAAGAACGATCTTTTACTTAACAAATCAGTATAGCACAGATATATAATCTTGTCAAGCTTTTTAACGAAAATAATCATTTTCTAAATAAAAAATGGCTATGATAAGCCATTTCTTATTTACTTTATTTTAACTTGGATCGTTATTTATTAGACGACTTTAATAAATCCCAAAAATCATGCAATACCACGCCCAGATACAATAAAACCGCAAACCAAAAAATTATATTAGATAAAAGCGGATAAACTATTTTCATCATCAAAACTATACTTTCTAAAAGTACCGCTATGAGCAATATAAACACAAAGGTAGCGCTATGTGAAAATATTTTTCCACTCCTGGTTGTTAAATCACATTTTTCATAGGTAAAACCAAAATTTGCGAAACAAACAGTAACTAATAACATACTTATAACTAGAAAAAAATCATTGGTTTGTTGTCCAGACTCTACTCCAATTAAAGATTGTAAAATAATTGGATAAATCAAAATACCAATTATGATAACTAAAACATTTTTAATAACATTTTCTTTAATGGCGGTTTTGATAAGTGCTTTGTTATTCATAATTTTAATTAATTATTTTTCTAAAACAACGCCGTACATTGAGTCACGTTTGATTTGAGAGGCAAAATATAGACCATCCGCTATGTTTTCCAATTCGGCGCCACTCGTTCCTTCGGACCATTTAATTTTCATTGTTTCTGGCAAAACTAATAAGCTTTCGAGCGAATTATGTTGCACGCCAGATTGATTTTGATAGACGAAACTATATTTCGTTTGTAAAACAGGATCTTGAACGCTAATTTTACTCAGCCAGGAATTGGTAAGCGATTGTTCAAAATTTAAACTAAGCGGCAATTCATAAGAAAAAGACAAAGTCTTGGTTTTGCCTGGTTGTAATAATAACCAATTACCAAAAACGGTTTTACCAAGTTCGTCGTTAATCATGGTATTGCCCTGAGAATCAAAACTATTTTCACCACTAATCCGTTTTAGATCATTATCAACTTTGTAATTTGGATAAATTTCTTTAAATAAGCCTGGATCCAAAGTGTCGTAGCCGGAAACAGCGAGTAGTTTTGAGCCGAGCGGCACATAAACTCTGACAAAAGATTTATTCAAGACTTTACCAAAAACATCATTCTTGTCGCCGTTATGCGTTAGGGTGATATCGACGGTATCGATAATTTTGCCGTCGGAATTAATTTTAGCTTCGTGGCTGATTTTTTGTTCGATTTTGTCGTCGGTTTTACCGCCAGCGATATTATCTCTAACCACCATTAAATAATCCCCGCTTGTTTGATTGACTCTGCCGCTCCAACCAAAATCATCAATTTGTTTTTCTAAATTAGAATCATTGAAATAAAATTGAATTTCTTTTTCGTTTAAAGCGGTATTGAATAATGCAAAAACCTTGATCAGATGTTCGCCATTGATATTTTTAAACAAACGATCGGAAACAAGCGGCACTAAATCACCGATAATCTTTTTTGGTTTATTTTCTTTTTTATCGTATTCAAACTCAGCTTCCTGTTGTAAAGCGGTAATCACATTTTCCGGTGTAAAAAGTTGCTCGTATTGTGGCAAAGAAATGTTACCGGTTAAACGTAAAATATCTGGTAAAATGGAAGCGTTAACAGTAATCACGCCATCCACAGTCGGCCAACCAGACTTTTCAAAAAACCACATAATTTTTTGGGCTGAGGCGGTAAAATCTGGCCACCAGTTAGCATTCCAAATCTGCCAGGTAGCGCCCAAAATTTGCATCGGATATGGCGCGATTATTTTTTCAAAAAAACTACCTTGCAAATCATAAAATCCACCACCCGGAACTTCCAAATTGGTAATCTCACCAGCCTTGATATCGATTAAAGCAAAACTACCCATAAATCCGCCGGTCGCTCGAAGCTCATTATTATTTTGAAAAATCAATAAATATCTTTTCGGCGTATCGTAACCAGCCAAAGACTCAGCTAATTTAAACATCTTTTCTAATTCATCTAAATTCTTTAACAAGGCTGGTAGGTTATGCTGAATTTCACGTAAACCATTAGCGTAATCGGTCGGCAAAATAGCAGCATCAACATTGCCCAACAAAGTCAATGCTTGCTTTAAATCATTAATCGCAACAGTTAAACGTTCACGCATCACACCCAAAGATTTTGCCAAAGACTGATCACTTGAATCAACAGTCGGTTGCAACTCTGCTAAGGAAGAACTTAAACCGGCACTGGCTGCTGATAAAAGCCTGCCTGCTTCCAATAAATCTTTGGCGCTCTGAACTTTTTTATTAGCAACGGGCAAAGCCTCGACAAAACTCATCAACGATTGATTGTAATTATTCAAAGCTGTTTGCGCTTGGGAAAAATAATCACCGGCAGCGGAAAAATTCATGGCAGCCAAATCCCACTGTTCACCGGTTGCTACTGCTTCGAGTCCGGTTTTCAATCCGGAAACAGCCTCTTCCGTTACACCCAAAACAGCGGTCGAAGCCTTCATTGCCTGATTGTATAAAACAAACGCTCTGATCGGTACGATAAATAATAAAGCGATCAAAGCGAAATAAGCGGCGGTTTTTAATTGGCGCCACACTGAGCCAATTTCCTCAGGCTCAGCATCATTTAATTCCGGTTCGTTTAGTTGAGAAAAATCCTGTGTTACTTTTGAACGTTTAGCAAATACGTTTTTAAACCAACCACCTTGCTTAATCAAAGACGGACTCTGATTAAAACTCCAAGTTGGTTCCGTGTTTTTTTCGAGCGGCAAAGCGTCTTCCTGGCTGACTAAGGGCTTGATTATTTCTTTTTTCTGCGGCTCACGTAAATCTATCTGATGAGCAGAGTGATTAATCGATAAAAAAGTATTAACGGCCGAATCTTTATTTTTATTGATTTTTATTTTAACTCCATTTAAAGGCAATTTTTTCTCAGCCAAGGATTTTTCCAGAGAATAAGCCGGCACACTTTCGCTTAAAACGATTTTATCCAAATCGCTTAATGCCTGCTTGACGATTTTTTTTGGTGGAGCGGAAATAGCTTCATTGATTTTTTCCGTACAATACAACTGTTCGCTAACCAAAAAACTTTCAATATCAATTGAAGAATCGGATAAAACATCGCTCGGCTCATTGACTGACGAAAAAATCTCAGCTGAAACTATTTTTTTCGGCCGACCGCGTCGTTTTTTATTTTGTTCACTAACTGTCATTGTTTAAAAAATTATGGCTGTTTTTTATTCATTAAAATCATACAGCCTAATAAGATAACCAGAATTGGCCAAAAAAGTTCTCGGCCCCAACCGAAGAAGCCGTGCGGATTCAAAGAAATAAATAATAAATACAAACCAAAAGCTAAGAAAAAAGCGCCAAAAATTTTTCGCCAATTGGAATAATCACGCTTTTTAAATTCAGTCGTTAATTTAAGCAAAGCTGCGGCAAAACCGGCAGCAAAATCAGAGCGACTATTTGTATTTGTTGCCATATCTCCTGGTAAAGGCTCCTTTGGCAGCATAATGGCCAAAACCAGATACAAAATAAAACCTAAGCCGTCAAACATGGCCAGTAAAACAAATAATAGACGAATAATCAGCGGATCAATGCCTAAAAATTCGCCCAAACCGCCAGCAACACCAAAAAAAATTCGATAATGTCTGGAACGATAAAGTTGTTTCTCGGACATAAACAAAATCAACAATTTTATAAACAATTTTTAATCATTACAAAATTACTTTTTGCGACTAAATTATAACACAAAAAATAAAAATCCGGAACAGCTATTTATCCCCTGCATTAAAAATTATTTAAATCAAATTTATTATTCGCTGGTTTTGCCGTCAAAATGCTCGTCAGAAGCCTCAGCTTCTTCTTTGGTAGCAAAAACAATGCCATCTTGATGATTGGCTGGAGAATAAATAGTGTAAAGTTTTAATTCTTTTTCAGCTGACGTATTAATTACATTGTGATTAGCTCCGGCCGGAATAATAATTGCGGTACCATCACCACCCACATGTTCCACGCCGTCGATAATAATTTTAGCCTCACCCGCTTCGATTCTAAAAAATTGATCTAAGGTGTCGTGCATTTCCATACCGATTTCTTCTGCTGGTTTTAAACTCATCAAAACCAGTTGTGAATGTTTAGCAGTATAAAGAACTTTACGAAAGTTGTTGTTTTCCAAAGTCAATTTCTCGATATTGTCTACATAACCTTGCATAATTTTTGTGATTAATTATTAAATATTTAAAAAAAGCGTTAAAAAATCTTCATTTATTCTTCAATTCGTTGTCGCCAAAATTCTTCTAATAGTGTTCTTGTAAATTCAGGGCTAAAATAATAAGAAGCTCCTTTGAAATATTTGATATTCATGATCTTATTACTTTTTTCATCTATGTCTATGCGCCTCACTTGCCCCTCCATTTGCCCTGCTTTATATATTTCAATATGACGCTTGAATAGCCTATGAAGTAATTCTCCATCTTCTTTACCAGAATGAATTTTTTTTCTTTTGAATTCTTCATCTAATATTTTACCTATACCTCGAAGATCAACCCAATCAAGTGGCGCTTTAGGCAAAAACTCTTCTGGTTTTACTAATACTTTTAAAGATTCTACAAATTCTGGGCTATAACTAAAAGGCAAATGCGGTGAGGTTCTAATCATTAATTTTATTTTCTGTTCTTCGGAGTAACGCTTACGAACCTTATTAATTAATTTTTCCAACTTGATTTGTTGGCTTTTAAACATTATACCTTCATCTATAAAAAACTTCCCAATCTCTTCAGGGGTCAACCAGCCGGCAGGAATTTCCAATTTAGGATCCTTAAATTGTTCCCTTAGAAAATCAACAAATTTGGGACTATAAAAATAAGAAAAAGTAAATCTGTTGTCATTGGCAATACTATATTTCCCAACTTCATCTTTCCATTCCGATAATTCCCTGGTTTTAGTGATTAGATTCTGAAATCTATGGTCATCTTCATTGGTTAATAATTTTTCTTCAACCAATAATTTAAACATGTCTGCTGTTTTCAACCAATTCTCAGGAATTCTTTTATCAGACTCTTTTATTTTGCCCCTTAAAAAATCAATAAATTTAGGGCTATGATGAAAATGGGTTTTATGTGACGGACGTATAAATTCCTTTTCCCATTCCGATAATCGCCTTGTTTCATTGATTAAAATCTTTAATTTATTTTTTTGATCAGCAGTCACTGTGCCTTCCTGTAAAAATAATTCAAAAATATCGTCGGTTTTTAACCAACCCTCTGGAATTTCCAATTTATTTTCATTAGTTTCGACTGAATTTTGATTATTATCCGGTATTGATGGATGATCTGGTGAAAATCGCATAATTCTAAATTAATGAATAAACCTCCTTAATTTTAAGTATATAACAAACGGAATTAAAACGAAACTATTTATTTTTGAAAGGAATGAAATAAATAAACCAAATGAACCAAATAAGCCAGATTGCTTCGGCGTAATTACCGCTAATTAAACCAACGATACCTCTGATGCCAACTAAACCCAAAAGTCCTAAAAGCCAATTTTTACAGATCATATTTAAAATATTAAAAATAATCTACTTAACGTTTAAATCTTCGATATCTTGTTGATACTTCTTAGCGGTCGCAACCACGTTATCACCGTAAAAACGATAAGCGGTATTAGTTGATCCGGAAAAATATTTCATCGCAGCTGCCCATTCACCGGACACTGATCCGGCGCCGTCATTTTTTAATTTTAGCGCGGCGGCAATAAAAGCATCTCTGATATCCCAAGGATTTGCAGCTTTACCGGTAAAAGCGGAAACCTTAGCTCGATAACCAAGCCAGGTAGTCGGAATAAATTGCGCCGGCCCCATTGCGCCACCAAAACCGATTCGATTGCCTTTACTATCACGCATCGGACAAGATACTGGCGTAGTATCGGGATCCATGCCTAATTCTTTGGTAATACTTAAAAATGCCGCCTGATCGTCACGATATGAACAGGGAGTCTCTGCTCCATTACAAGACTTGCCGTTCTTTACATAATTTGCATAATGAAGCGGACCTGGCATAATTTCCTTCCAGCTTTTAGCCGCCGAATCACCAGCCCGATTACAAGTACCGACGTTTTTACCAAGATTCGATTCCTGAGTCAAAACTGCTAATAAAAACGAAGCTCTGACACCAGTTTGATCGGAAACGGTTTGAGCAATAGATACGGCTTGACCAAAAGTGACTTGTGAACCATAACCCAATAATTCATAAATACGACTTTTTATTTCGGCCGCTAATTTTTTACGGTCAGTAAGAGCTGCTTGATAGTTACTTTCTTTTTCTTTGGTAGCTTGGAGTAAAGTTGTACGCTCACTTAAAGTGCCTGATAATTCTTGATTTTGCAAACTTTTAATTGAAAGTAAATTTTTTTGATCTTCACGATTTTCCGAAAGCTTTGCTTCCGCTTCTTCCAGGGCTTTTTTTTCATTCATTGCTTCTTTAGAAACCTCATCTAAGCCTTTAATGATTTTTCGATATTCCACCATCTCTTTAAAAAATCCGCCAATGTCCTGATTGGTAACAAAGATCGCAAGTGCCGGATAATTATCTTTTTTATTGATCGTTTGAATAAAAGCGCTTATTTTTTCCTGTAAAACTAAAATTGATTGCTGTTTGACTTTAATATCCGCTTCGACAATATCGAGCTGACTCTCGGTTTTTTTTAAATTCAAATTAGTTTGTTTGATTTGGGAATTTATTTTGGACTGTTGCAGTTTGAGCTCGTTGATTTTTTTATTTAAAGTATTTTTCTCGACCGATACGCCAGACAATTGTTTTTCATATTGCGCGATTTCATCTTCAATCGCTTTTAGTTCTTGTTGCAGTTGTTCTGTCTGCTCTGTTGCTGCGACTTCCAAGGCATAAGAAAAATTAAATGGTTGCAAAAACACAAAAGACACCACCAGTACTGCCGCCAAAATTATTTTTAAAAATTTATTATTCAGCATCACGTAAAACTTTAAATTATTAACATGCCAATCAGCGCAATTACAGCTAAACAAAATAAACAAGGCAAAACCACTGCCCGCAACAATTCTCGTTCTCTGTTTTTCATCCCAGCTGCTGCTTCAGTGGATAGAATATCAGCTAGTGCCATCATATTGCCAGTAGCGCCACCCACCACGCCCAAAGCTAAAATCTTAGCAGCGCTCATATTCATAGCAGTTGCTGCATAACTTAAAAAATTTCCAAACATGATATTGGAAATAGTTACACTGCCAGTAATAAAACTACCAAAAGCAATCACAAACGGCGCTATGGCTGGTAAAAAAACATTTTCAAAGCTCTTGGCCAAAATTGCAATGGCCGAAGCAAAACCAGAATAATTATTGCCAGAATTAATCATCAATTGCACCATCGCCGACATTGCTAAAATTACTAAAAATGGCTCGATTGCTCTGATTAAAGAAAGTTTAGCGCAACTGAATAACACCTCTCGCTTAATTTTAAAAATTAACATTACCAATAAACCGGTAATGACAAAAATAAATCCGGGATTAAATAAAGCCAAAGTATGACTACCGCCGGCAAGCAAAGAAATATTCCAAACCAATGGACTTAAAATAAATTTACCGGCAATCAATAAAACTATCAGGATTAAATAAGGCAAAATCGTTTTTATCTTGTCTGTTTTGGATAATTCAGGAACAACAACTGTATTTTCCTGATCAAACGCCCGGATATTTTTCGGTAACAAAATATTGAAACGAGCACATAAATAAATCAATAATAAACCAATAACTGACCCTAAAATAGTTGGAAATTCTTGTCCCAAAAATACACAAAATACCGACGGAATGACAAAAGCAAGGCCGGAAATAATTGCAAATGGTAAAGCTTCAAAAAATTGACGCTTGCGATCGATTTTATCCGAGACCAAAGCCCAGAGTAAAAAAATCGGGACAATAAAAGCAAAGCAATTAATTAACGAGGCAATAAGCGGCACACCAGCAGTATTTAATCCAGCTAAACCGATTTTGATCGGCGTACCAGCCGCACCAAACACGCCAGCAGCACTATTTGCTATCAGCGCTATAATTACAGCGCGCAAAGGTTTTAGGCCTAAACCAATTAATAAAGCAGCAACCACGGCAGAACCCATGCCAAAACCAGCCGTGCCTTCCAGAAAATTTTCAAAAAACCAAGCTAAAATAATGACCTGCACGCGATAATCTTTGGAAAATGATTCTAGATATTTTGATAAATTAGCAATGATTCCCCTATTTTGCAAAATGCTTAAAAAGAAAATCGCTCCAAAAATTATGAAAAATATATCCAAAGCAATAAAAAATCCTTTAACATAAGACAATAATAAAAGTTGCGGCAAAATCTGCCAATAAAAAATAACGCTAAACGTTACAATAGCCAAGGTCAACAAAGAAACTTTCAAAAGCGACATTTTGGCTTTTAATAAAAACCAGATAAAGACGACAAATGGCAAAATTACTAAAAACAAAGACATAAAAAATTAAAATTTTATTACATAAGCTTGGCCATCAGAAAAAAACTGATCGCCGGTAAAATTCTTGCCCAAAACTGGTGGCACAAATTGAATCAGCTCCGTTAATTTCAAATGATTATTCTGCGACAAATCAGTGAACAAAACATTTCGTTCATTATCAATTACCGGATCTATACGATGCGTCACAAACCATTTTAAACCAGTATCTAGACTAGCTGAACCTACATAAATACTGTCACCTTTTTTAGTTTTGATATCAGTCTTCCAAAACCGTGCGTGATGACGTTGTCTAACTGTTTGCAAATCAGTCGCTTTTTGAAAACCAAAGTTGTGAACTGAACTGTTCCAAAATGAAGGCGTCACTGGTGCCGTCAGATATTGTTTATTCATTACAGCTGTTTGCAACATTTCTGCTGCATTTTTTAAATTCAAACCATCTGCTAATGTCCAACCGCTTTGACGAAAGGCATTCAGAAAAACTTCATCATTTTTAGCAATCACAATAAAACTAAGCGGTTCTTGTGGGTTGCCAAATAAAGTTTCAGTATATTTCGGAATATCATGTTCATCAAAAACATTAACCACATCAGTTGCTAATAAATCTTCCGGCATAACGGTCGAGGTCAAATACAAAGTCGGCCGATAACGCCAAGCAGAAATAAAATAAATACCAAAAGCAAGCACAATAATTAAGGCAATTAATGATTTTTTTCTAGTGGTTAATGGTTCTTTTTTGGTTATAATTAAAGTTTTGAAAGTTTTCCATTGAGTAAGTGCCATACCAATAATCAGCCACAATAAACCTAAAAGATAACCAGCCCAAACATCGCTAAAATAATGCACGCCAAGATAAATTCTACTAAAACCAATAACTAAAATCACTGCTAAACCAGACAACAAAGATAATAATTTATATTTTTTCTTTTTTAGATAAGATAGTAGTAAAAAAACAACAAACCCACAAAAAACAACGGCCAAAGTGGCATGAGCGCTAGGAAATGAAGCCGAGGTTTCTAGGTAAACGGCGTTTATTGGACGAGGACGATCAAAAAACATTTTAGTCAACCAAACCGACAAAGCTGAACCAGCGATAATAAACCACATGATTAAAATTTGCCAATTCTTTTTTAGTAGCCACAGAATTCCGGAAATCATCAAAGCAAAAACAACTATCATTGATTTTTCACCCAAGAACGTCAACCATAAAAAAACTTTGACCGCGGGCAAAGTTCGCCAAGCATAAAATAGATTTTCAATTCTAAGATCAGCCGCTGCTAAAACGTTTGACGTTAATAAATCATTGATCACTCCGAAGAAAAGTAAAGCTACATATAAAAAAGCCAGAGAAAATAAAGTTAACGGTAACCCAAAAAAACGATTGCGACGTAATCTTTGATAAACAAAATCACTCAAACGTGGATAGCGCTCAATAAATTTTCTGACATCAGGATTGATGTTTAAAGCTTCCCGAAAAGAACCAAGAAATGATTTAAAAAAATACCAAAACTTTCCGCCGAGAATTTTGGCTATCAAGTATAAAATAAAAATGACAAACGTCAAAGAAATAAAGAATGTTACTAAAAAAAAGGCCATAATAATCCCTTTAATTACCCTGATATTTTAACACACTTTTTCATAAAACCAAATTTAAAATCTAAACATGCAACAAACACTCACAAGGCTTATTTTTTAAAATTATTTTCTGTTCGGCGACTGTGTTGATAAAAACTTTCTGCCCACCATTTCCTTTTGCTAACCTTTTATCAAGTGGCGACAAATGTCTATAACCTCTCGCTGAAAATTCTTTAACCAACATTTGATGTCGTTCATACAATGCTTTCAGCTTCCCTACCCAACGCAAAGTTTCTGGATGTCTAGAATAGCCACCTTTACCTTTATGTTTCGTCAAAATATTCCACAAACCATGAAGTTCTCTGTGTTCTGCTAATAAATGTTTGCGGCATAAATGACGCGGATGAATATCCCAAACCCGCATAATTATTTAGCTTTTAAAGTTAAAGGCAATTCCAGCGTTGCGTCGTTTTCAGGTAAACCAGACGGATTATCTCTTTTTAATAATAAAACAGCTTCGATATTTTCAACTGGTGCGGTAAATTCCAATTTCGCAATAAACGGCACAAAATTTTCTACCATCCAATCAGATTGCGCAGTCGCTATTCCTTGGGCTAAAACGTTACCATTTTTATCCTGTAAAGCAACTGGAAAAGACGCTTCAAAATACCAAGTTCCGCGAGCTTGTCCCACAATGATTAATGGCGAACTAACAACAGCATTTGCAGTCGGAAAATCAACTTTTATTTTATCTGATAAATCATTTTTCACTTCATTAATTACTGGCTGATTAACAGCAACCACCCGCTCACCACAGCCAGTTAACGGTTTTACCGCTGTTGGATTACCGTGTTTTACCCATTCATTATTAACGCATAACCAATCATCTTCATTAGAAAAAATCCTCAAACCGATAGCGGTGATAACAATTATACCGAACAAGATTAACAAAACGCGCGGATTTTTCATAAATATTTTTTTTATCACGAAGCTAAATTTCTTTGCGGAAATAATCAATGAACATCTTTTCTTTTACCAAGCTCAAAGTTTTCTTAGCTACACTTCTCGCTTTTTTCGTGCCTGCAAATAAAATATCATTAACAACTTTTGGATGCTTAGCATAATAAGCGCGTTTTTCACGAATAGGTTCTAATTTATCAGCAATCGCTTTGGCTAAAATCGGTTTTAATTCAGAATATTTTATAGTCTTATCTTTGAATTGCTTGTTAAATTCTTTAATTAAATTTTGATCGTCGGAAAATTGTTCCAATAATCTTAAAAGATTTTTAGCACCAGCTTCGTCGGTCAAAGCGACTTTAACTTTATTCTGAATTATTTCCGGCGTATCGCTTAGATAAATCGCGTTATTTAAACTTTTGCTCATTTTTTTCCCATCCATACCAAGCACTCTTGGGAAATTACCAATTTTAGCAGCTGGTTCTTTTAGAGTTTGACCATAGATTTGATTGAATTTTCTGACTATTTCTCTGGTTTGTTCGATCATTGGCAATTGATCTTCGCCAACAGGTACCAAATCGGCCTGAAAAGCTGTGATATCGGCTGCCTGGCTCACTGGATAACCAAGAAAACCAAAAGTAACATCATCCTTAAAAATATCTTTTTTCTGCGCTAATTCTTCTTTCACCGTCGGATTACGTTTGAGCCGCGCCATTGTTACTAAGTTTGAATAAAAAACAGTTAGCTCGGCAATTTCCGGAATCAACGATTGAATAAAAATCGTCGCTTTTTTCGGATCAACACCGACTGCTAAATTATCCATTGCTACTTCATAAACATTTTTCCTGACTTTTTGCGGATTGGCAAAATTATCCGTCAGTGCTTGCACATCAGCGATCATCACATAAGTATCATATTCGTTTTGCAAAGCAACTCGATTTTTTAATGACCCGCAAAAATGACCAATATGCAATTGTCCAGTCGGACGATCCCCTGTTAAAATTACTTTTTTCATAATTTATTAACTATCTTATTATTTTCGTTTCCACTACACCCTGAACCGGTTTGTATAACTCCGGATCAATATTACGCGTAAAACAAGTACGACCAATTTCATGATCCCAATTCTGTTGCAAAGAAGCACCATAATACATCGGCTTTGTTTCTTGAACGACCGAGCTTAAATTTTTGCTGGAAGTTTGAAAGTTTGCGCACAATTCAAAAGACAATTTATCAATAACTTTGTATTCATAAAAACTTTTATCCATCGGATCCAATGGCACTAAAAATCCGGAAATACTGTCTTGCAAAGCATTTAACTCTTTTGGCAAAGCTTCTTTCTGTTGCCAATAATTTATAATCTGACCTTGTAATTCCTGTAAATTCTGCGTTCTAGTATCATCAAAACGACGATTACGTTGGTCAGTTGGTGTGCCAATTAGGAAAAAGCCCCAGACAATACTGCCCAAAACCACAACCGCCACAATAATAGCTAAGGTTTTTGGAGTTTTGGATTTTAAATCTGTTCGTTTTAATTCCCAAATATAATAACCAAAGACCGCGCCGGCAGTAATCAGGACAACTAAAATTTTCAAGAAAAATTGAGTAGTAAATTCTCCGCTCAAAAAATTAAAAATAAAAATAATCAAATCAACAATCACAGTGATAGCGGAAATAAATAAAGTAAAATACAATAACCACTTTCTCAAACGCGCCTCCCTCTTGGCTGGTGTTTTAACTAAGTCCTTAGCTAAAATCCAAGAAGTTATCAAATAAGCCGGAATAGCAATAAATAAAATAGCGGTGGAAACACGAATAGTATTGGCAATGGCGGTAAAATAAAAATTCAACGGATCCGGAAATAACACCGTGATGTAACTGACATAAAGTGTGATAAAACCAACAACGCTAACGTAAAAAGTCAGGATGTTAAAAAGATGCAAAAATACATCCTTTGGTCCTGATTTAACTGTTTGTTCCATAGATTTTTTATTAATTATTGCTTTTTAAACTGTTTTTATTATACCATAAATCCTATAAAAAAACACCTTAAAAATAAGGTGTTTTAATTGATTGGTGATAAAAATTTAAGCGATTACTGTTTTGGATTTTTGGGCTCTTTTGCTGAAAATAAAAATATAGAGAATTTCCAAGATAGCCAAAGTATTGACCACTAATAAAACGATAAACCAAATCTTTTCCCCACGACGAGCCGCTTTCCATAAAGCCACCGCTTTCCAAGGCAATGTCCATAACATCAATAAAATAAGCAAAAGCGCTTGACTACCATTTAACAATTGTTCCATACGATTTTTGTTAATTATTATTTTAACGCCTTCATTATAGCAAAAAACGCAGATAACAAAAAGGGGCAGCTTGAAATTAATTCAAACTGCCCCAATAAAAACGTTGATCAGGGTTCAAATCCGGATTCAAGCTTTAAAAGGTATATTTCTACCTTCTGATCAAGCTCTTTCCTGGCAATTATCCCATGCTTTTCCGTTAAAGACTCAGCAAGCTCAATGGCGGCAAGCATTAACATTCCTTTGTACGCAATTTTATGGGCTGCTAATTCCCGCACATAATACTCAACGCTCGAACTTTCAGGATTGCCTTTTAATACCAAAAGAGCAGCTTTTGCTTTTTCGGTAATTTCGACAAATGAGTTTTTTACAACATCATCATCGAATAGGTTTTGTGTCTTTTCTGCTAACCATTGTCCAAACATTTTGCGTTGGGCAATAGTCATGAGTGAAATGAAGTAGTCGTTCTGGATTCTATACCATCTCACCTCACCGATTAAATGGCAATAACACTCATTCATGTCGTTATAGCCAAAAGCCAATGATAAAGATTTTAAAAATCCTGAACCGATTACAGTCACAGATTGGCCTTGCATGATCGGTATTGCAAAAGACGGATCATCTTTAGCAGCGGCATATTCAAATACCGTGAACCAATCTTCAATCTCTTTATCTGCCAATTGACGTGTAGTTTGTCTATCATGTAACGTCCATTCACCCAGACTCAAAATCTGAAAAAGCCGATTTTCGGAATCAGCAATTAACGGCACGCCAGATGTTAAATTATCACTATCTGATCGATAACCGCCCTGCATACCGACCAACCTTATTTCCGACATGTTTTACTCCTTTTTTAATGTACGTTTTTACTCCACAAAACTTCGTGGAAGATGTTTTTATTTAAATATCAGACACTACATAATTATCACATTATTTCCCATGGGTCAAGTACCCTTTACAGCTCTCTCATTCTTGACAAACTAGCGTATCTTTGCTACACTGGATTGTTAGTAAAAAATTAAATAAAATCAGGAAAACAACAAAAAAAAGAGGAGTGAATCTTGGCAAAAAAAGAAATAGCGGGCTTAAAGCTAATAAGGCATAATGCCATAGGAGTGAATCGCCCAGACGACCCGACACATCCATTCAAAATGGAGCTGAACTGTCGTCCTCCGGAGTTCATGGACTTCACCTTCGTTGCGATTCATGGTGGAAGCGAAGAGGTTGTCGTCCGTGGCATGACAAAAGAGGCAATTGATGAGTTTGTGGAGTTGAATCATTTTCGTCAACATCCCAGACTTCGAAGCCTAACCATCACCGGTCCCGATGGCATTCTGGAGCAAATATCCAGATAA
>Ga0172379_10006683_pt1 | contig 15313 bp, 12 predicted proteins | sample GrowelOW334metaG_FD_119756 | JGI IMG/M metagenome (GOLD analysis project Ga0172379, IMG submission 119756) | Groundwater microbial communities from an aquifer near a municipal landfill in Southern Ontario, Canada - Groundwater well OW334 metaG | ecosystem: Environmental > Aquatic > Deep...
ATGCTTTCTAAGCTGCCTGTGCGGCAGCGAACGCGCTGAACTTTAGGCGCGTCCCATTTGACCTTTTCTAAGCTGCCTGTGCGGCAGCGAACGACCAATTAAGAATGAAGCATTTGTTACTTGATTTCTAAGCTGCCTGTGCAGCAGCGAACTTACATATTCCTTTTGCTCAACATTTTCTAATTTTCTAAGCTGCCTGTGCGGCAGCGAACGCTCCACCAGATGCTGTGTCTATAAATAATACTTTCTAAGCTGCCTGTGCGGCAGCGAACGCAATGCTGCTGTCGGTGTTGTTGTTTCTGAGTTTCTAAGCTGCCTGTGCGGCAGCGAACGCTGTATCCGTTAATCAACATGAAGTTGATATTTTCTAAGCTGCCTGTGCGGCAGCGAACTCTGAGAGCCGGAAACGAAGCTTTCCTGCGACTTTCTAAGCTGCCTGTGCGGCAGCGAACTTCACTAGCACTATCACCCGCCATCTGCGCTTTTTCTAAGCTGCCTGTGCGGCAGCGAACGTTGGACAATAACCGGATGGTCGCCTATGACTTTTCTAAGCTGCCTGTGCGGCAGCGAACTGAAGATGGTCGCTATGATTGCGCCTGCGTATTTTCTAAGCTGCCTGTGCGGCAGCGAACTTAAAATTAAATATTAATTAAATCAAATGACTTTTCTAAGCTGCCTGTGCGGCAGCGAACAAGTGCCCGCTATGTGAGTCGTGCTTTAGTTATTTCTAAGCTGCCTGTGCGGCAGCGAACTCATTACTGAAGTGTGCGGTCTTTGTGGATTCTTTCTAAGCTGCCTGTGCGGCAGCGAACAGACCGCCACGCTCTTCTGTGCTGCGATTATTTTTCTAAGCTGCCTGTGCGGCAGCGAACCCACTGTGACCATGTGCCGCCACTTTTTGTCCTTTCTAAGCTGCCGCCTGTGCGGCAGCGAACGGCGAAGTCTTTGGCCTTGGGTTTATTGGAGCTTTCTAAGCTGCCTGTGCGGCAGCGAACAACCCCTTTTAAAGCTCTTACCGGACTTTTGTTTTCTAAGCTGCCTGTGCGGCAGCGAACGTCTTAATGAAAAAACAGGGGAGGAATTTATTTTTCTAAGCTGCCTGTGCGGCAGCGAACGTGACGTTTATGTTAATAATTCTCTTGTTATTTTTCTAAGCTGCCTGTGCGGCAGCGAACCCTCAGTTCTCGGCGCAGTATTTCAAGTATCTTTTCTAAGCTGCCTGTGCGGCAGCGAACTCCCTAAACGCGCGGCGGCATTAAAATATAGCTTTCTAAGCTGCCTGTGCGGCAGCGAACCTCAGCAGCAAATGAATATCGATTACACCTTTATTTCTAAGCTGCCTGTGCGGCAGCGAACTTGTAATTATTTTGTGGCATGACACTAAGTTCTTTCTAAGCTGCCTGTGCGGCAGCGAACGAACAAGGAGAGCCACTACACCCGATACATGCTTTCTAAGCTGCCTGTGCGGCAGCGAACGTGGAGTAAATGTAAATAATTGATTTAGTAAATTTCTAAGCTGCCTGTGCGGCAGCGAACATCGGTGACAAAACATAATCAGCTGCATATAATTTCTAAGCTGCCTGTGCGGCAGCGAACTGATTTACAGACTTATATCGATATACCTGCCATTTCTAAGCTGCCTGTGCGGCAGCGAACTGACCTCAAAAAGTTTTAAAGCCAGTTGCATAGCAGTATACAGGAGATTTAAGTTTATTTACCCATCGCCAAAACCACGCTACACAACCGGCTGTTTTTTCTATATTTTTAAAGAGCGGCAAAAAATTTGGTCAAAATTCGGGTACGCTGGATGCGGCACTCAAACCATAACTGCTGAATGTCGTACCTGAAAGCTCTGAGACCACGGTTTTTTTAATCCACAAACAAAACTCTTGGTCGCCGCTCAAACTTTTTAGGCGGATAAAAGGCGTCGCTATGGTTTTATGCGTCATAGTGCTATAGCGCAGCAACGCTGTGTCATAGTCCACATTGTGCCGTTTGGCATAACGTCTGGCTAAGCGCTCGTTACTGGTTTTGGGTTGTTCGCGTTGATAAATGGCGTATCCGGTGAGTTTTTCCGGTACGGGCCGAATGCCGGTGCAATGGACGTAGTCACTCAGCCGCGACAACCATTGGCTGGCGTTGAACCGGCTAAGGGTTACTTCATCGTTAGCCAATAGCCGCAACTTGCCACCCAACACGCTATATTTTTCGCCGGTTACATATTCAGGAAAAGAGACGCCAATCGGTATTCGCCCTTGGTCGTCTTGCGCTTCTACTAATCCTAAATGGATTTGTTGGAATACTTTTGACCAGAGGCCAAATAAATTGATGTCTGGATTAGGTAATAAGGTTATTTCAATGTAGTGTTTCATGATTTTTTACCTCTATATCCGAAGACTATCAACATACGCCAAACCTTTTTTACCTAAGTAAAAGCTTGAAACACCGGCAGCTTCAATCATATCTTTGAGTTGCTGTGCTTTTTCTTGGGGTATATTTAAATTAATTTCCAGTGTGCCATTGGCTTTGGTTAGCATAGAAACGACTTCACCCTCCCCTTTGCGTTTTTCCTTTAGAAGATATGGATTACCCCATATTGGCTTTTTACTACCTGTAGTAAAACGATCCATAAAGTCTTTCGGTGTAAAACCGCGCTTTGAAATACCGCTAATGCCGCCACTTTTAGTTAACGCCCCAGACAAATCGTATTGCTGACTTAAGCGAAAAATTTGCAAATACAGTCCAGAGCAATAAAACATGATCGGTTTGATCAATCCTTTTGTGTCAATGTATTCGGCATCAGGGTAGCTAGTTCGCAATACTGAAAACGCTTCTAGGACACTGCCAACCACTTCGACCGATTTTAACTTGTTTAACTGCTCCAATTGATCGAGAACACTCAAAGGGTCAAATTGTCTTGTGTTTGCAACAGCAAAATCAGGCTTCAAAATAAATTGGCACAATGATTCAAAGTCCAAGGTTAATACACCCCAAAATGCATTTGAATAATCAGAACTAAAAATAGTGTCATTGCCTTTAATCATGCCTGTGAAAGCATTTTGATCAGTACTACCCGTCATATTGCGGATATAAACTATCTCTTTATTGTGGATCGATTTACTTTTTATATTATCGAAACTGATGTGAGATTCTATATCCGCAAAAAAATAGTCTAGGCTTTGTTTTGCTTGGTATAACTTCCGTTGATCGCCAATCAGCCTATTTAATACTCCCATCACGGTGTCGTGGCTAATGTTACGCTCAATGAAGTTGGCATATTTTCCTTCGCCATCTCGCTTAGATAAATTGGTCATTGACCCAACAAATCCACGTCCACTTTTGGGTAATGGTTCATTATTGGAACCATCCAAAAATGAATTTTGCCAAGCCGCTTCGTATTTAATTGTAATACGCATAACCACCTCTATTTTGCGTAGAAGTAAACGGCGTAGTTCGTTTCTGGCGTCTCGGATATGTCACTCTCGGAGCGTTTGATACGCATCATTTTATGGCTGTCGTTGTAATCCACTAACACATTCTCCACATACATATAGCCTTTGGCCTGACGAATACTTAATTCGCTAATCATGCGGATAGTTTCTTGAATCAATATGTCAATGGCTTCGTCATCTAACAAGATACCCACTTCGCCTTCCTCAAATATGGTGCCGCCTCGAACATAATTTTTATGGAAAATGGCTTTGGGATTACGTGCAGGGGCAAGGCTTTTGATAAAGCCTTCAACAGTTTCGGCTATTTTTTCACCCTCACCCTCTTTAATTATCATCGAAGCGCGATCAAACTTTTTATCAAGGGAAATGAACTGTAATTGTTCAATACTGATAGAACCGTAAGCTAAATACTCGGTTTCGCCGAAAGTGGTTTTTGAGAAAAATGAGTTGCTGGCAACATCATCGCCCTTATCGTCTTTGCCTTTTTCTTTTGAACCAGAACGGCCCATCTGCTCAAAATTGCCGTTTCCCAACTGATCGACAAAATCCTCCAGCAATAATGGGCTGGTGCGCTTACACTGGCTTGAAGGTACAACATAGCCGCGTATCAAACCAGTAATAGAAGCAATTACGTCTTGTAAATTTTTATCTTTGGCATAATGCAAATCAAACGCTTGGTCTCTAAATAGATGATGTCGAATGCAGTTTTGGCTGATGTACATTGGGGTTTGTTTAAAATCTATATCGGCGGCCTGCTTTTTGTATTTATAACCAGTTTCCTCTTTTATCTTGCCTGTTAAGTTGCTGTAGCCTCTCAATTTAGGTAGCGTATGGTTATCTACCGTTTTGCCGTCATCGCCTGCAAGTGTAGTCGGCCCATTCCAATTCACTACACCATGCCCCAGTGCCACCACTTTAAAATCCACGCTTTTAATGCCAGTTACTTTTTGCATAAATCATTCCTCATTTGAATTTAGTTGTTTAATTGAAATTGCGCCGATTGGCTGTTTGTCGCACACGGCATAGTAAATTGCATAACTATGTCGATTATCTTCGCCACCCACTCGATCTAAATCACTTGGGGTATAACTCAAGTAGATGGGGAATTCCGGGTCTCTTGCTTCATTAAGCAAGATAAAATCTTTATAGGCCTTGATTCCGCCCATAATGTTGTGATGCTTGCTCTTCATGTAGGCCAATAAGTTTTTATCGCTATCGCCATAGCCTTCGATTTCATCTGTGGAAGCCGTTAAATTATCAAAATCTTCCCGTTCATTAATGGGCTGCCTATAGGCGTATTGATCGAGAAACTTTAGCTGGTTGGCATCACTTACATCGCATAACGCCATTTGTACAAAGCGGTTTTCTCCGCGCAATGAATGCTTACTTATTTTGGCCCTGCCTTTCTCTTGAGCCTTTTTTGGGGGAATAGTGATGGGGTCAATCACTTTCTGATTAATTAAGCCCACGCTTTTCTTGAGCGAAGCGGTTAAATCGGACTCCATGAGTTTTTTGGCATTATCAGATTGATGGAACTGTTCATATAATTTATATATCTGCGGCAAAGTAAACGATTGGTCGATTAGCTCAGCTTGCAAAAACTGATACCAGGCTTTAGTTGCGCCAAAGGTGTACATGCGGGATAAAAACCGAGCGGCTGAGCCGGTACCTTTTCCTTGGTGAATAGGTTCAGGCACCGCTATACAATGCACATTGACTTCTTTGTTCAAGCCAAAGCGATCTTGTCGGCCTAAGCGTTGTAAACAATCTTCGGCATTGGTAATTTCAGCGACCATAGTGTCACAGGTAATATTTAACGAAGCCTGCACAATTGGCCCGCTACGCAAGACATCGAATTTTCGCGTCCCGTCTTTTTTGAACGATTCATAAACTTCTTCAAACCATTTCTGTTTATCGCTTTTCTTAAACTTGGAATGCAATAAAACGGCATTTTCCTGCTGCTGATTGCGAATAAAGCTTTTTTGGGCGGTCAAGGCAGTATTGCTGATAACAATGGTGTTGGATTTTTGTGGTTGATACAGTGGATTACTGTCGTTTTGCCGGGTTTCGTCAAATACCTTGAATTCGATGCGATAGGTACTGGGGTTAAATGACGGCATAGCGATAATATCTTCTCGATCAATTCTTAAATCATCCAAGTCAAATATTCGGTTTAGATAAAAATAATGCGGGGTAGCCGAAACCAGCAAGGCATTTACTAATGGTTTTTGTCTTTGCTTACAGGCAATCAATTCAGCAAATAGCAAGTTAAAAGCCGGCATATTGATGTATTCGTGAAACTCATCAAACACCACGTGCGCATTGAGGTAGTTGATTAATGAATTGGCTTTTGTGTGGGTAATAATCCCGCCGAATATCTGATCAATAGTGGTGATGACAATATTGCCGGAGAAATATTCATTTTCTGGCGTTGGCTTATCCCACTGATTGGTATATTTAAATTCGCCGGTGTTGATTTCTATTTTTGTATCCGGTAAGTATTGTCCAGAGGTTAATTCGTGAAATAAGCCTTGGCAAACTTGTACCCTTGGACATATCCAAATAAGTTGCTGGACATTTTTTAGCTTCGCCCATTCCAAAGCAATTTTGGTTTTACCGCAACCGGCTGGGCCAGCCAGAACAGCAACCCCCAGCGCCTTGGTTAGCTGGCTTGCAACTTCGCTTTGTTTATGACTGCGCTCACCGCTAGGAAATTGCGTTAAGCAGGTTTCAATATGAGAGCATAATGACGATTCTAATAATAAAAATTCGTCTATTAGGGTATTAAGCGTGTTATTTTTAATATGCGCATGTAAATCAGATGGTGTTAGCCCTGATACCCAGCGATCAGCTGAAATAACACAAGCACGCATGACGTTATTGTCGGCATTATGTTGGATTTGAGCCGGATATTTATCAATATTTTCCTGGACATCATATTTTTTGTAATACGGTAACAACAATCCATCCAATGTTTCGATGATGTCTAAATCAACCTCTTCATTGAAAACTTTTGAAAGTACGGATTGATCAATCGCCCGGTATTTTGCATCAAGAGTACTCAGACTTTTGAGTAGTTGAATTGCTTTTGCTAATAATTCGCTAAATGTTATATCTTTGAGGTTGTTGTTCAATTTTTTGTAAATATCACCATAATTCGTAAAATCTTTTTCTTTACGAAATGGCTTGGCATGGTGCCAATAAATAACGTGCTTGATGGATTTTTTGTTATCCGTATTGACCTGTTTTAGGGTAATGTGATCGAGTAAATGATAAAGCAGCACTGACACTTCGTTGTGCCTTGGATGCTTGTCAAAACTAAATTTCGCATCGTCAATATGTTGCCCATCTTCTGCCACATAATCCCTTTTCTTCGGATTTCTCGCCCAGTCTTGAAAACAGGGGTCTATTTTCCCTAAATCATGTAAACATCCAGCTACAAAAGTTGCGATTGATTGGTTCCCTTGGTTTGGCATCAGTCGTTTATGCAACTGTTCCGCGATATATCCAACAGCAAATAAGTGCTCAGTCAATGGTTGCAACTGAGTATTGGCATACAAGAAATTAGGATTCGGTTTATCGGTTGGTATATCCATAAATAACTCTTTTGTGGTGGTGTTTACAGGTGTGATGCCCTGCGGATTAAATTGGTCTCGATTCCCCACTATCCAAACCAACTCGCTCCTGCTTCTGGAGCGTATCCAGTGGCAAGCCACAGCGGTATTCTTGGTGGCGGTTTTGCGTAATAAGGTTTTCACCGCAATCAGGCCGTCTTCGGTGATGATGGTTTGCCATGTGTTGTCGCCGATTCGGTTGGCGAAGGCATCCAGTACGCGGCGGGTGCGGTTAAGGGCTTTTTTCTCGCATTGGCTGACGAAGGTGACCATCATGGTTAGTTGCCCTCACCCCAGCCCTCGACAATCGCTCCCGGCGTTGTTCTACCTCCTGCATCCATGCAGTCGTCTCCCGAAGGGCGAGGGGGATTTTCTAAGGCGGCTCGTTTGACTTGTTCAAACATAAAGTCCAACGCTTTATGCTCGGTGAACTTTTGCAAGATTTGCTGGCGGAATTCCTGTTCGGTGGCTTTTTCTTTGGCGCTGATAAAGGCCCAGGGCAGGACGATGGCATCCTTGATCAGGTCGGCGACATCGAACACTAAAGCGCCGCGCCGGGTTTTGCCGTGCATGACGGCGAAACCGTGCGGTATACCCAGCACCCAAAGCGTGGTGGCGGCTAATCCGTAGGCTAAATAATTGCCGTGGTTTAAAAAACCGTTGGCAAGATCGGTGGCTTCGCGTTCGCGGACAAATTCGCCCAGTTGGGTAGCTTTGGCGGCATAGCGGTAGAGTTGTTTGGTGAGCAGGGCTTCCCGCTGTAACAGGTCGCCGACTTTTGCGGCGCTTTGGACTTGAGAGGTATAACCATTTAAGGCGGAGCTGATTTCTAGGTCAGCCGCTAAAAAATTCTCGGCTTTCAAGTCGCGGTCTTTTTCCCAGATGCGCTGCAAATAGCCGACCCGTGCTTGTTGAAAGGTTTTAGCAACATTAAGCCGCTTGGCTTCATCAAACCAGAAGCCCAGCCATGCTTGGACATATTCGGTGGGGCGGTATTCGCTTTGCGGGGTGAGCCATTCGATTTCGCTGCCGGAGAACAGCGGCGAACTTCCGCCGCCACAAAAGCCTACTAACACCCCGGCACTGGCGAGCATGCGCATAGCTGCCTGGGTAATGGAGGTGCCGGTTCCCAAAAGAATAACGGTGGTATTGGCAATGGGGATGTTCCAGTAGTAGTTTTGCTCTTTGGCTTCTGTCAGATAGAGTACGCGGCCATCCTTTTGCATGACTCGACATTTTTCCAGGTAATAAATATTGGCTCGCTTTGAATGTAATATGGCTTTTAAGTCTGTCAATTGTTCCATTAACCATGTTCCTTATCACAATAAAAATTGGTGCAAGTTCTTGTCTGGATTGTGCTGTTATAAATGAACCTAAGGAAGCGCTGAATATATTGTTTTCGTTCATGGTTCGACAAGCTCACCACGAACGGAATCAAAAGCTTATCGTTCATCCTGAGAGCCGAAGAATTTGATCGGCACGGCGCTTCCCTAAGATCGGTTATAAATTTTGGCGTTTAAATCAAAGCCGATCAGCATGATCAAGCAGTTAAACTCCAGCCATAACATGATGACCATGATAGAGCCGATACTGCCATACACTTTGTTGTAAGTGTCAAAATTGTTGACATAATAGCTAAACATCAATGACGCGGTGATAGATAAAACGGTAGCTAACAACGCGCCCGGACTTATAAACCGGTAGTTTGCCGCATTAACGGGACCAAAGTAATACAGCAACGAGATGGCGGTATATAGCAGCAGAAACGCAACCGACCACTTGCCCAATATCAGCAATAATATTTCGCCCCAATCGCTTAACAGCAAGCCATGATCAACGGCATAATTGATCGCAACCTCGCTAAATATGATCAGTAATGAAGCCGTTAGCAGGAGCGCCGAAAGCGCCACAAACAAGAACAATGAAACACATCTTTGTTTGATAAAAGATCGGGTTTCAGTAACATGAATGGCTTGATTAAAAGCGTCCATCAGCGCATTAATGCCATTGGTGGCAAAGTAAAGCGTTACCAGAAAACCAAATGACAGTAAGCCGTTAAGCTGGGTTTTTACTAAATCATTAATGGTGTCAACGGCGGCTTGATAAGCAGTCTGAGGTAATAGCGTGTGCAGTTCGATGAGCAATTGCTGATGCAAATTAGCGATGGGCAGGAAAGGGATCAACGAAAAAACAAAGATGATTGCAGGAAACAGCGCCAGAAAAAAAGTAAACGCTACTGCAGATGCCCGTGTGGTAATGGCGCTTTTTTGTGTTTCTACTAAAAAGAAGTAGCCTATGTCGTACAGCGTTAGCCCGGAAAATCTGGGAGGACGGATTGCTTTCGATCCATTTATCAGTTTTTGCATCAACTCTAATAGCGGAGTTTTTGACGTTTGGTTATTATTCGTCATTATTTAGCTGACTGTTGCAAGAAAGCGGCGCTTCCTTTATAAATATGGCACCCGGAAAATTCTAATCAGCCTAGTTGTAACAGGCTTTAACGCGGATTTCAACATAAAAGGCCGAAAACTAAATTTATCCCGATCCGTATAAAATACCTTTGTATTTTCTTTAGCATTGTTAGTAATATCACTTACCTTTAGATATTTTCTATCGAAACATTCTAGCTAAGCATTGAGGAATAATCATGACCACCATAGCAGACCCCATCATTGGCAGTTGGTACAAGGACGTAGAAAACAATCTGAAATTTAAAGTCATCGCCGTTGAAGAGAGCGATGATTCTATCGAAGTCCAATACCTTAACGGCGACATTGGCGAATACGATCATGACAGCTGGTATAACTCGACCTTCGATTATATCGAGGATCCGGAAGACTGGAGTGCGCCTTTTGACGATCTTGAAACCGATGATCTGGGCTACACCGATCCCGACGAACACCGGCCCAACCCTGAAGACATGGACATCGAAGACTACCTGGATTAATTAGGAATACATCACATGAAAATGAGTCCTCAGGAATTTCTGGACTGGAAAACAAAACGGATTACCCTGCTGGCAATGTCCGGCGCGGGCAAAACCACATTGGCCAATAAATTACCTAAAGCCAAATGGTTCCACTATTCCGGCGACTACCGGATAGGCACAAAATATCTGGAAGAGCCTATCCTGGACAATATTAAGCGTCAGGCCATGCGCGTTCCGTTTCTGCGCGAATTGCTGCTCTCCGATTCCATTCATATCAGCAACAAGATAACCGTCGACAATCTGGCGCCCGTTTCCAGCTTTCTCGGCAAGCTCGGCAACCCTGATTTGGGCGGGCTGTGTTTGCAGGAATTCAAACGTCGGCAAAAGCTGCATCATCAGGCTGAAATTGCCGCGATGAATGACGTGCCTGATTTTATTGATAAAGCGGTAGATATTTATGGTTATCACCATTTTATCAATGATGCGGGCGGCAGCGTTTGCGAACTGGACAATCCTGATGTGCTGGAAACGCTGGCACAGAACACGCTGATTGTTTACATCAAAATACCGCCGGAGTTGGAGCAAACCATTATTGAGCGCGCCAAATCCGATCCCAAACCGCTTTACTACCGGGAGGAGTTTCTTGATGAAAAACTCGCTGAATTTATGCAGCTTAAGAATTACGCTTCCACTGATGTTATAGAACCGGATGATTTTGTCTCCTGGGTTTTTCCCGAATTATTCAAATCCCGGCTGCCTCGCTACCAGGCTATCGCCGATCAATACGGCTATACCGTCGATGCGAATGATGTCGCCACCGTTAAAAGCGAGGATGACTTTATCCGGCTTATCGCTGATGCGCTATGTTCCCAGCAATGATATGGAGGGAGTCCGGTTATGCCTTTAGTTGCCCATACTGATTTACCCACATTTCAACGTCTTCGCGAAGAAGGGGAAGAAATATTAGACCCTGATCGCGCCCGTAATCAGGATATACGGGAAATGCATATCGGCCTGCTCAATATGATGCCGGATGCCGCTCTGGAAGCGACTGAAAGGCAGTTTTTCCGCTTGGTCGGGGCGTGCAATCAGATTGTTCAGTTTCATGTGCATCCTTTTACTATTGAAGGACTCAAAAGAAGCCCGGAAGCGCAAGCCCATATCGCGAAATACTACGAACCTTTTGAGAAAATCAAGCGGGACGGCTTGGATGCGCTGATCATCAGCGGCGCCAATGTTACTCATCCCCGACTGCCCGAAGAAGACTTCTGGCAACCGCTGACTGAAGTTTTTTTCTGGGCCAAGGAAAATGTCACATCGGTACTTTGTTCGTGCCTTGCGACCCATGCACTCATTCAATACTGTTACGGCATTGAGCGCACCCGCTTGCCGGGCAAACGCTGGGGAGTGTATTCGCACAAGTTGACCGACCGCACCCATCCGTTGGTCGCGGAAATCAACACCCGCTTTGACGTCCCGCATTCCCGTTTTAATGAAATATTCCAAAGCGATATGGAGCAGCACGGACTCAAAGTACTGGCGGTCAGCAAGGAAGCCGGTGTGCATCTTGCAGTCAGCCCGGATGGCTTCCGCATTGTGTTTTTTCAAGGACATCCCGAATATGATGACATCAGCCTGTTGAAAGAATACAAGCGAGAAGTGTTGCGTTTTTATCGCGCCGAAATAGACGATTATCCGCCCTTCCCGGAAAATTATTTTAATGATATCGTCCAGCAGATTCTTGTCGATTATGAACAGCAGGTCAGGTCAGCCAGACAGAACGGGCATAGGCTGGAAGAATTCCCGGAAAACCAAGTTCTGGAGCATATTGACAACACCTGGAGCGACACGGCAAAAGCGCTCTTCAACAACTGGCTGGGGAAAATATACCAACTGACCCATCAGGAACGAGGCCTGCCTTTTATGGATGGCGTAGATCCCAACAATCCGTTAGGTTTATAGATGCACAAGGAATTTTTGCAACAAGCCATAGACCTAGCCGTAGAAAATGCCAGGTCAGGACACGGTGGCCCTTATGGGGCGATTATCGTAAAGGATGACCAACTTGTTGCCGCCAGCGGCAACAAGGTCACCAGCAACATTGACCCTACAGCCCATGCGGAAGTGATGGCGATACGCTTGGCCTGCAAAAAGCTCAATGACTTCCAGTTGCCGGGCTGCATACTCTACTCCAGCTGCGAGCCCTGCCCGATGTGCTTAGGGGCCATCTACTGGGCTAGGCTTGAAAAAGTCTATTTTGCCTGTAGTCGGCATGATGCCGCTGCCGCCAATTTTGACGACAGCTTCATTTATGATGAGATTTCCGTGTTGCCTCATGAACGCCGCATCGCCATGCTGCATGTAAACCTGCCGAATGCAATGCAGCCGTTTGACATCTGGGCCGAAAAGAGCGACAAGGTGCTTTATTAACGGGGTGTAGGGGCGGATTTATCCGCCCAGGGCGAATGAATTCGCCCCTACAGTTCGTGCGTTCTTAGCTTTTTTCGCCTCTATCATTTATCAGCGATTTTAATCAGCCATCCGTTTTTATCGTAGCATCCTAATTCTGCTTTGGCAGTGACATTGATCCTGACATATTGACCATTGAAAGCCGCCGGCAACTTTGCCTTAACCCGGTGGAAGCTGCTGTTGCTTTCTATGGTATATTCAAGTTTTTCGTTTTTAGCGGTCAATTTGATCGTGTCTGCCTTGGCCCAGGGCGAGACGAGAAAGGAGAGCGTTGATTCAGACGGAACCTCGGTTTTTTCAGGTTCTTGATACACGGGAAGATTGAAGTCTCTAAATTGAGGCTTTTTGCAAATCTCATCAACCTTACCAGATTCATAGGCGAAAACTGTGCCGGTAAATAATACCGCTGCAATAAATAGCATCGGGCTAAACATTGTTGTTACTTTCATATCCACTCCTCAAAAAAGACCGTGTGTTGCCATGGGTCATTTGGATGGTTCCACTATCTTTTTAACAGCCGAACCGCGTTAATTATTTTTTCAACTTGCCGCAACATTCAGACAACCGTTGCGGAAACATCTGCCGGATAAAATCCACACCCATTCATATCCTTCAGACAAAACCGACGATGTCTTGTACAATATCGGAAGTTTAAATTCTAGCAAGAGAACACCACATTGAGCGAACAAAATCAAAAAGGCTTGAATTATAAAAGCGCCGGCGTTGACATTGAGGCCGGTAACGCATTAGTCGAACGGATTAAACCGATTGCCGCCAGGACACGGACGGCAGGCGTCATGGCAGGTTTAGGCGGTTTCGGTTCGATGTTTGAACTGCCGCTGGATCGTTATCAGCAGCCGATCCTGGTTTCCGGCACCGATGGCGTAGGCACCAAGCTGAAACTGGCCAATGAATTGGCTATTCATGACACCATCGGCATCGACCTGGTCGCGATGTGCGTCAATGATATTATCGTTCAGGGCGCAGAGCCTTTGTTCTTCCTTGATTACTTTGCAACCGGCAAGCTGGATGTCGATACCGCCGCATCGGTCGTAGACGGCATCGGCAAAGGCTGTGAACTGGCGGGCGCGGCGCTGGTCGGCGGCGAAACCGCGGAAATGCCGGGCATGTACGCAGACGGAGAATACGATCTGGCCGGTTTTTGCGTCGGCATCGTGGAAAAAAGCAAAGTGCTGGACGGCAGCAAAGTTCAAGTCGGCGATAAGCTGATCGGCATCGCATCCTCCGGCCCGCATTCCAACGGCTATTCATTAATCCGAAAAATCATTACCCACAGTCAAAGTGCGCTCACCGAACCCTTTAATGGAAAAACCTTGGGTTCAGCCTTATTGGAGCCGACCCGAATCTACGTTAAATCGTTGTTGGCATTGCTGGATAAAGTGCCGGTGCATGCACTGGCGCACATCACCGGCGGCGGATTGACCGAGAATTTGCCGCGCGTGCTGCCGTTTGGCACCAAGGCTAATATCGACCTTGCTTCTTGGGAGTTCCCGGCCATCTTTAAATGGTTGCAGGAAAAGGGCAATGTATCGCAAGCGGACATGCTGGTCACCTTCAATTGCGGCATCGGCATGATCGTTTGTGTGGCCCCGGAAGATGAACATGCAACACTACGAACCCTCGACCAATTGGGCGAAACCGCTTTTACTATCGGCGAACTGGTAGCTTCGGAAGGCAAGCCGGAAGTTATTTATCTGTAACTTGACAGGCTAACACCACGAAGACACGAAGTATTTACCTTGGCTTTTTCTTCGTGTCCTTTGTGTCTTCGTGGTAAAAATCTCTTAGCTATTGCGTAAAACATCAGATCCTTGATCTCGTAACAGCTCAACAAATGCTTCAGCCGGTACCGGCTGACTTGTAATATAGCCTTGGTACAAATCGCAATTTTTATCCCGCAAGAACGCCAGCTGCTCAGGCGTTTCCACGCCTTCGGCCAAAACTTTAAAACCCAGAATATGCCCCATCGCAATAATGGTGGCGGCAATTTCCATATCGTCTTGCAGGTGGGGAATATCGTCGATAAAACTTTTGTCGATTTTCAGCACATCCAGCGGAAAGTGTTTCAGATAGGCCAGCGATGAGAAACCGGTACCGAAGTCGTCAATAGCAAGACGAATACCCTGAGCGCGTAGCGTATTCAGAATCTCCATCACATTGCCCTGATTTTCCAACAATCCGCTTTCAGTCATTTCCAATTCCAGGCACTCGGCTGGAAGTCCCGTCTCTCTTAAACAGGTAGCAACCAAAGCGCTAATATCGCCGCGGCGAAATTGCTGAGGGGAAACGTTGACTGCCAGGTTTAGCAGCGGCAAACCCGCATCCAGCCACCGGCGGCCTTGGCGACAGGTTTCTCGCAGCACCCATGCGCCAATTTCCAAAATCAGCCCGGTTTCTTCGGCGATCGGGATAAACCGTAACGGCGGAATCAGGCCTTCTACAGGATCTTGCCAGCGCACCAAGGCCTCTGCACCCACTATGCGGCCACTGGCAATATCCACCTGCGGCTGATAGAAGACGCGCAGCTCCCCTTGCTCTATCGCCCGACGCAACCGGATTTCCAATGCAATGCGTTCACGGGCCGCGACCGTCTGGTCTTCAGAAAAATAGGCATAGCAGCCGCGCCCCTGATCCTTGGCCTGATACAGCGCGGCATCGGCGTGATCCATCAGCATTTCATAGCTGACGCCGTGTTCCGGATACAGGCTGATACCGATGCTGGCGCCAATCTGAACATCATTGCTTTGGCTGAGCTGAAAAGATTTACTTAAGGTGTGGATGATTTCTATAGCCACCCGTGCAGCATCTTCTGCATGGGCAAGGTCTTC
>Ga0172379_10006684_pt1 | contig 15310 bp, 11 predicted proteins | sample GrowelOW334metaG_FD_119756 | JGI IMG/M metagenome (GOLD analysis project Ga0172379, IMG submission 119756) | Groundwater microbial communities from an aquifer near a municipal landfill in Southern Ontario, Canada - Groundwater well OW334 metaG | ecosystem: Environmental > Aquatic > Deep...
GGCGACCTCTCCCATACCCAATGAAAGTCCTACGATTACTTTATTGGCATTTACATAAACCTGATTGGCGAAATTCGAAACAAAGAGGGCGCTGCTTTCCCGAAAGTAGTGCCAAAGACGATGGAATGGCTGGAAACTGAAACGGACTTTTTCACGGACCACCGCAATCCAGATGGAAATAACACCGGCAAGAACCGACCCGATCCCATTAAACAGGGGTACCAGCAGATAGTCTTTTTTGCTGCGGATGAACAGGAATATCAGGATAAAGAAAGTTAGTTTGGTTATGAGGGTTATGAGGGTCAGATAACCCATCTTTTCGATCCCCTGGAAAAACCAGAAAGGAAAGATAAACTCATAAAAGCAGGTAAACATGCTCAGAAGGAAAAGAACCTTATGTTCACGGGCCTGCGGGATGAATAAGGTTATCAGGAATAACAGGCCAACGGAAGCGAGGAATAATAAACCCTTTAAAATCAGAACACTGCTGAATATCTCATTAAGCTTCCGTGGATCATTCCGGTGAATGGAAACTTCCCGTGTTGCACTGATCTGGAATCCGAAACTGATGAGTACAACCAGATAGGTTATGATCGCCTGCGCGTACACCACCAATCCGAACACTTCCTTTCCGAGCACCCGGATTAGAAAAGGATAGGTTGCCAGGGTTACCAGGAGATTAACCAGCTGGATGACAGACAGGTAGGAAAAATTCTGGATAATACCCCCATGCCGGCGAATCTTTCCAACAATGCCTGAACGGAATTGACTCATCACGTCAGGTTGCTTCGTTCCAATGCTGTTTGGCAAACAGGAAACCAATACCTAAAAAACCACCCAAAAGGAAGCTAAACATAAGAATCACCAGTTTCCTGGGCTTCGAAGGATTAACCGGAACAATAACCGATTCGATGATTGAAAAAACGGGGGTGTCCTCCTTTACTGAAATTTTAGCGCTCTCGAGTTGTTTTGCCAATTCCGAATAAACCGTGAATGCCAGCTGGTATTCACTTTGCAAACGGTCCTCCTCGGTTTTCACCCGGTTGGAGTTCATGCCCTGGTTTCCGTCGCGGAAGCGGGCCAGACGATCCTGGGTGGATTGAAATTCCTTTTTCTTGTCATCGAAACGTCCCTGTATGAAATTCAGGTTCTCCCGGGCCTTTTCGATGCGGAATTCCGTGATCCTCGATTGCAGCAGGTTCATTGCCTTATCGGCAATTTGGGCCGTCACCAGAGGTTCGGGGCCCAATGCCGTGAGTGTGATAAAACCATTCTTCTTATCCACGCTTAAGGTCAGGGATTCAGACATGTCATCCCACAATTCCTGTTCGTTTTCGCTGATCCGGGTTAAAGAATCACCGGCAGCGGCAACCATCGGTCTTTCTTCCCTGGCAAACCATGATTTAACCGTCCGCGGCAGCCTGAAAATGGCCTTCTTGACCTTGCCAAATAATCCGATTCTCTGATACTTCTGCACATACTCAACCAAACTGACCGGCATACCAACCGATCTCCAGGTGAGTGGTGTATACATAATTTCTTTCTGGAACGAATAACTTCTTACAATCTCAGGATACACCAACGGTGAAATATCCTCTGTGCCTGCATTCAGATTACTCAGATTTATCCCGGCCATCGCCGCTAATCCTCCCAAACTCCCCAGGCTCCCCAGGCCCGAACTCTTCGACTGCACCTGCGGCACCATAACAGTCCGTGCTGTGTAAACGCGGGGGCTGGAGAATGCAATTACCAAACCAACAATCACAACAATCATAACCCATAACAAGACCGTTTTCCGACCCTGCCACAAGGTTTTGGCTATCGAGAAAAGGTCGATTTGATTTGGTGGGGATTTTTCCATTGGAGGCAGGATTTAGCGTCTATATATTGTTGCTGGTTGCGGGTTGCTGGTTGCTGGTTGCTGGTTGCAGGTTAAAAATAGATACTATGAAAAGTTTTAGAGATTTGGAGATTTACCAAAAGGCTTTTAATCTGGCCATTCGTGTTCATCATATGACCATGACATTACCTAAATATGAAATGTATGAGCAGGGGAGTCAGGTTCGGAGATCATCTAAAAGCATTAAGGATAATATCGCCGAAGGTTATGGTCGGAGACGGTACAAAATGGAATTTATAAGATATCTCATTTTTGCCCAAGCGTCATGTGATGAATCCATGTCGCAGTTGGACTTGATAAATATTCTGCATTTTGAACAACACCCAATTGATGAGTTAATATCAGAATATGAAGGTCTTGGTAAGCAAATAAATAACTTCATCCAATACGTCGAAGACAACTGGCGTACCTAACCCACAACCAGCAACCCGCAACTTGCAACCAGCAACTTGCAACCAGCAACCAGCAACCAGCAACCAGCAACCAGCAACCCGCATACTCCCCCTCTTCCCTACTTCGTCAAATTCAATATCGTCACCAGTGTCAGTGCAATAGAAGACATGGTACTGGCCAGTGCCAGCCAGACGGCTGTTCTGTCGGGTTTAGGAGGTTTTACGGGTTCTTTTGGTATGACGATTGTACTTCCTGGCTTGATCGGAGGATAACGATGGACGATAAAAGTCCGGGTGTTGTCGGAACTCCCGTCCGGATAGGTCACGTAAATGCTTCTTTTAGCCGGAGATTCTGCCCATCCCCCTGCATTTTTAACATAATACTTGACTCCCTTATTCGGAATAAAGGTATTTGCAAAGGGTTTTTGTACCTGACCAACGATATTGACTATTTGCGGCTGTTTGGGAATATACAGGGAATCCCCTGGATCCAGAATCATATTCAGCCGGCTGCCGTGATCAATCAATATCTTTTTAAGGTCAATCCCAACCGGAATCGAATCTGTTTTATATAGTCTGGCTGCATCCACATAGGCATCGGGGGTCAGTCCACCTGACCATTTGATCAGGTCGCTGATCCGGTTTTGCCTGCTCTTTATTGAATAATAACCGGCATAGAGTACTTCACCCGATACAGCAACACTTCCCTGATCCCTGTAACCCTGAGCCTTTCTAACCGATACGAGATCAAATGGTCGTAGAATAAATCTGGAATCATCGGTCCCGGGTTTTAAATCTCTGGGTACGCTGACGGTGAATACATGACCCAGCGAATCACTCAGTATAGCAGCTTCATCATGAGTCAGGCGTCTGGCGATTTCGATCACGTTAACATCGGCGCTCTCCTTAAACCCTCCTGCCAGGTATACCAAATCCTGAACCGTCATATTATCGTAATAGGATTTCTCGCCCGGATTATTCACTTCTCCCTGTATTTCAACATAATATTCTTCGCGCAATTCCACACCCGTTTTTATGGATACCGAGTCTTCGCGAAATAACGGAACGGTTTCAATTCCTGCAGAAACACTGGCCACATCAAAAGCAACTGACAACGTATCGCCGTTATCCTTTAACCGGAGAATCTGGCCCCGGTTGAGGTAGGCATCTTCCTTTAGTCCTCCGGCTTTAGTGATCAAATCAAGAAGCGTCATGCCATTCACCAGTTCGAACGTACCCGGACGGAATACGGCTCCCCCGATCTTAACCCGGTTAGCATAACGGTCCAGAATGTTCCCCACTTTTACCGAATCCCCGTTTTCCATGACAAAACTTCCCCAACTTGCGGGATCGATATCCTGCAATTTCATTTCGGTTGAAGTTCTGCGATTGACAGCTACCTGGAATTGAAATGCTTTATTGGTGAATCCGCCTGTAAAATGAATCAGGTCACCAAGCGTTTCCTGACCTTTCATTTCAAAAAGTCCATTACGCAGGAATTCTCCATCGGCACTGACCCGTTTTTGATAGGTGGGAATAAAGACTACATCCTGGTCCCGCAATGGAATATTATCGGTTGCATCGGCATTGACCAGGAAATTGTAAATATCTATGTGTCTCAATATCTTTCCATTTCGAATCAACCGGATGTCCCGGAAGGAACCTGTTTTATTGGGGCCACCCGATTGGTATAAGGCATTGAAGAGCGACGCTGTTGCCGGTAACGTATAGGTACCAGGGGTCATGACATCGCCCACCACGGTAATCTGAATACTTCGAAGACCACCGAGATTAACGATGGCATAAGTATTGGGATTGAGTCCTGCCAATCCGTTGTGAATACTGGCCAGGCGTTTGCGAATCAAGGATTCAGCCACCTCATAGGACAATCCGTTCACGTAGATCGGCCCGATCTGTGGAATCTGAATAGCGCCGTTCTTGTCCACCTTTGATTGGTAAAGTGCTTCGGATCCTCCCCAGATGTTTATGATGAACTCATCCCCGATACCAATGACATACTCTTTGGGAGTCTGGATGTTTACACTGGGTTCAAAAGTAAGGTTCTCATTATTAAACAAATCGAAACCGAAGATCCTCCGCTCAACTCCGATTGAATCCACCTCTTTCTTCTCTTTCTTACCTATCCTCTCTTTCTTCATTAAATCTTCATTCTTGAGCCTTGAGCCTTGAGCCTTGTTCGTCAGAGTGCTGTCTTTCTCCTTTGCCTGATTCATGGTCAGAATTCGTCCCATCAGATCCTTGATCTGTGCATCGGTTGCACCCCGCATCTTTGCCAGTGCAGCCGCATCCTCCATCGACATCCCAAGCTTCGAAACCTCCGACATCAATTGCTTGATCTGGGCATCGGTGAGCTCAGAGACTTTTACGTTCTGTATTTCCTGCGCCGGAGAGAATTGCGGGAAAGAGAGCGCTCCAAGGAGAAGGAGGGCTAATAAGAAGTATTTATATTTCATAGTAAGAGTGTTGCAGGTTGCAGGTTGCAGGTTGCAAGTTGCAAGTTATTCAACTTCTGACCATTTTTTTCGCAAGCCAGGAAGATAATGCTTTCCGAAAATCCATCCCAGACCGACCATACCACCTAAAAATACCCAGATCGATATTATCTTGACTTTTTGTGGTTTGGATGTCGTAATCGGTATGCTAACCGGTTCAATGATAGTAAACACGGGTGTGTCTTTTTTAACCTGAATTTTGGCTTGCTCGAGTTGTCTTGCCAAATCCTGGAAAACACTGCTGGCAATAGAGTACAAGGTTAGGGTTCTGGCGTTTTCAACCTGGGGCAAACTGCTGGTAAAATTCTTAGAACGGTCTGTATTTAGCGCCACATTGACTTGGTATTTTTCTGCTTCGGCCTTGGCTACTATGTAACGCTCCTGAATGAAATCAAGGTCGGCTTGGGCCTTTTTTATCCTGAATTCGGTGATGTAACGTTGAAGCAAACTTTGTGCTATTTGCGCAACTTGAGCTGCGGCCAAAGCTTCAGCCATTCGAACATTAAGTGTAATCAAACCTTGCTTTGAACTTATCTCCAATGAAATAGCTCCATCCAACGCATTCTTTACAGCATTTTGAGCTCCGGTAAGATGAATGAGGTCATTAGATGAAACATTTGGGAGTACCAATTCCTTTTGTTTTCTTTTGAAAGCACCGATAATAACACCAGGAAGTCCGATGGTATATTTTTTTACCGCACCAATTATCGACGGTTTCCGTTTTCTGCTGTAATAGTCAAAAAGTGAAACTGGTTGTTTAAAATCACTGCACTTGATTAGAGCATTCATCAATTCAAGTTTGAAAGGTATGCTCCTTACAATGGTGGGGTAAATGAATGGGGATAATTCTGAACTTTGCTCACTATTAAGGCTCAAACCTGCCAATGCAGCCAATCCACCCAGTTGAGACTGACCTCTGGCGCCAGTTTGTGGCACCATGACTGTCGTAGCCGTGTATTCTTTAGGTGAATACCTTGCTATGAAGACTCCCAGAATGGTTCCGGCAAAAAGTGAAATCAAAAGGGTTTTACGTCCGTTCCAAATAGTTTTGACCAGTTTAAGCAAGTCTATTTCGTCCTCGTTTTCCATAACTGGTTGTATCTGTTGTTCGGTCATTTTATAAAAGTTAAAGAATAAAGAATTATACCCAGATTAGCACGAATAAATATTGGACCAACTGATTATTTGAGCTGTGTGTATAATACTAAGAGAGTGACCATGGTTGTCGAAAATGCTAAAGTTTTAGTCCAGATGGCGTCCCAGTCAACTTTCTTTTTTTCTGCCGGTGCTGTTTCTACTTTTGGCGGTTTCATTTGCAGCGTAATCGTTGATCCGGATTTCACCGTAGGATAGTCCCTGAAAAATAAAAACCGCTTGGTGGATACCATTTGATTATTGGGAAGAGTTACGGTGACACTGTTGCGGTCGGCTTCCTTCAAAAAACCACCTGCATAATTCCGTATGTACCAAGCTGCCGAGTTCGGTCCCTGAAAAACGATATTTCTGATCGCATGGTTTTCCGGATTAACCGAATATTGTGCCATGCGGGTACCGTTCTCAAGGATGGATACGGTATTTTCAAGGCGATTGATATTGATTACATCTCCTTCGAACAGGATCGGGTTTTTAGAGATATTACCTTTATGAGTCATTGCCGCCCTCAGGTTCATGCTGATATTACCACGGTTGTTGTAAGTACGAAACAACCTGGTGCCATACGGATCGGCATCATCGAGCAAACCGCCTGCCATGATAACGACATCGCTGAACGTTGTTTGTTTGGATTCTAACACATACTTGCCGGGGTATTTCACCTGACCGGAAAGTTCAACGGTACGACCCAGGGTAAATTCAGGAGTCAATCGGACAATGACCTGGTCATAAGGTTGCAGTTTAAAATCCTTCGGACTTACAACCTGGTAGCTTGAATCCACCTGCAGGGTGATCAATTCGAGTTTTGTCTTCTCTGTTGTAGAGAAAATGAGGCGGAAGACCTCTACCCTATCGAAAGCCGCTCCAACGTTGAATCCACCGGCATTGGTCAGGAGATCACGAACGGTCATTGAAGGATCATACGTAAAACCATTCGGGTTTTTAACAGCTCCAAATACCGTTAACTCACCAACATTAGTGTAAGTGGTATTGTCATAGATATTCAGTTGGTCCCCTGCTTGCAGTTCCATGTTGTCAGCCAGGCTCAAATCGATTCGGATGTATTTCACTTCGACCGGGTTGATCAGGTTACGTCTGAAAATATAGGCAACAGGGTAAACGGTGGCTTTTACGCCACCTGCAATCTCGATAGCCTGTTTAATAGTAAGCCGGTCGGTAACGGCAAATGTCTTTTTGAAAGGCTGTCTTACGGCACCCAAAACGCTGACTTCGCCAACATCGGTAAAACTTGTATTGTCGAAAATATTAAGTTGGTCACCTGGTTGTAACTGAAAACCATCAGAACTACTTAATTCGATGCGGATGTACTTCATTTCAACCGGGTTGAACAGGTTGCGTCTCAATATATAGGCTATTGGATAAGCACTGTTTTTTAAACCGCCGGCCAGTTCGATGGCTTCTTTCACGGTAAGGCGATCGGTTAGTGAAAAGGTTTTTTCGAAAGGTTGCCGAACCTGTCCGGTCACGATGATGGTAGACACATCGCGATAAGTTGCCTGATCCATAATACGAATGCGATCACGGGCTTGAAGCACAAAATCATTTGCCCCGGTTTCTGTTTCCGGGAAAGGCAATGTCAGTAATTCAACCGTTTCATCGGGCCGGGTACGTTCAACAAACAGGATATCTGTTTTAGCCTGATACGTTGGTTTGGCTTTTTTGAGCAGGCTGCTAAGGGTTGGATTTGCCAACAAGTCGAAACGACCCGGGTAGTAGACACTACCTTCTACATCCACATATTGATCCATGGGTTTTCCGACTGATTTAATGCGAATGACATCTCCATTCAATAGCGGTACCTGAATTTTACCGGAACTGACTTCTGACAGATTCCACTCCATCAATTTCTCTTCCCCGTTAACATACCGTTGGATTTGCACGAAATCGGGATAAACGTTCATCTTTAATCCGCCGGCAAATCGAATCAGGTCGGTCAGCGTTTCGCTGGCCAGCATTTCATATGACATGGGTCTGTTAACTGCACCTTCAATACTGACCAGCTTTTTGATGATCGGAACGAACAGAATGTCGTTATTCTGAAGATCGAATTTAAACTGTATAGCCGGATCATTCATAAAAGCGTAAACATCAATGGTCTTCCGCTCATTTCCCCGGATCAACTGAATTTCACGGACTGACCCAATATCGGTTGGACCTCCTGCAGCCGACAAGGCGTTAAATGCGGAGTTAAGCGCTGACAGATTAAATCCCCCGGTTATTCTGGCTTCCCCAAATACGTTGACCATGATGGTTCTGGCGGTTACGATGGTGACGGCTAATTGGTCTCCTCTGAATAAATAGGCTGCGGATAAATTTTTCTTGATCACTTCGCGAGCCTGCGCAAGAGCTAAGCCTTTCAGAAATATTTTGGCGACTCCGGTAGGTTGGATGAATCCATCGGGAGAAATCCGTTGCTGAATATCAGTTTGAGAAGCTCCGAAAATGGAGATGTGGATTTCATCTCCTTCGCCAAGTACGTATGTGTCAGGAGCCTGTGCACCGTCGGTGGTACGGAAAACATCCAGAGAATGGTCGGTGAATAGTGAATGACCGTAAATGGTTGAAGGTCCTTCTTTTTTCACCGCTTCCGCTTGAATGACACGTTGAGAAGCTTCAGCCGCTGCTTCCTTGGGAGTGGTCACCGGAACCGCAGCAACTTTTGTCGAGTCGGTTGCCGTGCCGGTATTCCCGACATTAATATTGATGGGCTGACCTGTGGCTGTTTGTACAGGAGCCGTTTTTGCCCCTGCTTTTTTTTCTGCCTCAAGCTCATCCAATACTGCGGTTACCCGCGCCTGATATTGAGGCAACTCAGCCGGAGGAACCTTCTCCAGATCAATTCCTTTTTGCAGCAACCTGGTGCGTACCTCCGTTTCAGTCAGGCCTCGTTTTTTCAATTCTCCTTGTACCATTTGCATCATGGCAGGTGAAACGGTTTGAGCCTCTAAAGCGGGTGATGCTGCCAAAAGGAAAGATACAACCAATGCCAAAATATAATAAAGTGGCATTCTGAGATTGTGTGATTTCATATAAAACGTTGTTATGTTCTTTTTATAAACTAATTCGCAGGGGGGGCAATCCCCAGGCTAAAGCCATGGGGTTAGTGAAGTCTGTCGATTTGACTTGGTTAACTTCGGCAGAGTTTACTAACCCCAGCCTTCAGGCTGGGGCTTTTTGTCCCAATTCCCTTTTTGTGCAAGCTCCATTATGGACGCAATTAGGCGTCCCTACGCCAAATCAACATGGCCCCGTTCCCGTTCCCGAGGTGGACAGTTGCTTCGGCAGGTGTGAGAATCAGGTACCGTATTTTGCGTTTGATGAGTGCTTCGGCTTTATCGATCAGTTTAAGCAGAAAATCTTTATGTATCTCCGTGCCAATCAATAGGATATCAACAGTCTTTCCATTTTTCCCCACTGCAAAATCGCCGGTTATGTAAGCCTCCTCCACATCACCCAATTTGGCTACCACCTCAACGACAATCTGGTCGATCCCGATTGTTTTGCGGATGATGCTATGGATGTCGTTATACAGCGGATGTTTCAGGTTAGCGCGGTACAATTTCTTATTACCGTCGGCCTCCGACTCCAGGAGCCCCGCTTCTTCGAAACGGTTCAGCTCCAAACGGACCGCATTACTGCTCTCCCCGAACTCCTCGGCTAACCCACGCAGATACGCAGAACTGCATGGATTAAGAAAGAATTTCAGGATAAGCTTAAGGCGGGTTTTACTAGTAACGAGAGTATCAAGCATTTTTTAATATGCTAATGAGCTAATATGATAATATGCTAATTGAAGAGAGCATTGGTGCCGGTTGCGGACGCTGAGCGGAGTCGAAGTGTCGGTTGACAGCGTCTGATTCAAACTGCAATTCTGAAGGTCAAGAAATTAGTGTCAAGAATAACTCTACGAATTCCCTTGTATTTAATCGAAGGCATTAAGGAGAGTCTACTGAGCAATCTCCCATTTGCCCTCTTTTCGACCTCCAAGTCGCTTAATCAAATTTAACTCTTTTAAGTGCGATATATCTCTTTCAACAGTTCTTTGCGTGTATTTTGTAATCACTGCAATTTCAGGAATTGTTATCTCTGGCTTAAGATGTATTAACTTAAATACTTCTGCTATACTTCCAGTCAACTCTTTACCGACATCTTTACCGACATCTTTACCGACATCTTTACCGACATTTGTGACATTTAGCTTTTGTTTGAAGAGAGTCACTTTAAATCCGTCAAATATTTCTTCAAATTTCGGTTCATTAATGCCAAACTCTTTACAAATTCTGCGTACCCGCATGATTCCAGAACCGTAACGTTCAATCAGTCCGATTTCTTTAAATGCCCTTGCTATTAATTTGTTTCGTGTTTTTGAACTGTAATTTCCTGAAAGCAGGTCTTCAATTGTTATGCCTCCATATAAGTTTCCCGGATTATAAAATTCAATTCGATTGTCAAAAATTTTTATAATACTCGCACTACTATCCCTATAATCGCGATGCACAATCATATTGATAACAATTTCGCGTATGGCATCGAGAGGATAATCAAAGCGTTCGGTCCGTTGAGGCTCGCCTGTAATGATGTATTCAACCATTAAGTGCTTTTTAATGAAAGCGATAATTTCATCGGTTTCCGTCAGCAAATCGGCGTTTAATGTGATGCTGTCAATAATGGTTATTTCGCTTTTAAAACGACCAACCTGAACATCGCTGATCATGCAATAATCTTTTGCAAACAGTAAATAGCCGCCGAAGGAAAGTTGATTGTTACGGATGATTTCTAACCTGGTAAGGAAATCAAAAGGCGAAAGTTCAATTTTGCTTTGAGTCCTTTGTTCTATTTTACTGATAAAATGTTTGATTTTTTCAGACGAAATATGCTCGATACCGTGATTAGGATCCGGATAAAAATCCCAACTACTGTTTATTGTTTTGAGATGTTCATTTGTAATCTCATCGAGACTCATTAAATGGTTCGAATTGGCAATTCGTTTGAAGTATTTATTTCGGTAGGCAACTGGCTTTATTGGATATTCCATGACATCGAAAACAACAGTGTTCCTGTTGTTTAACTCAAAAATTTGCACGTCCGGAATAACTTGCGGATTGGTATTCTGTTTGATTTGATTCAGCCAAATTTGGATGCTTTCATCAGAAACAGTAATTCCGCCAATATTCTTATTATCATTTACCCCGACAATTACTTTCCCACCTTTTGCATTTGAGAAAGCAACAATACTTTCAATAACTTCTTTACCGAAAGAAGTTTTAAACTCTATTCTTTCACTTTCGCCTTGTTTAATGATATGTAAAATTTCTTCTTTATTCATGAATGATATTCATCTTGCCTAAAACCAAAAACACTTAATAATCAATGCATTTGGTTTGCTCTATTTTTTTTCTCGCCATATCGTTCAGCTCTAAACTCTTCAACTTCGGCAGTGATTTCATCCAAGGACAAGCTAACAGTTTGTTTTAACCTTAACCTGGCAAGAAGTTGTTTTAAATCCTTTACATAATCCTTTGGTTTACTGATTCGTATGAGATCTAATTCCTCAAGGCTTTTTAAGATCCGTTTAGCCTTAGGGTTAATTATTTCAATGTGAATTGCTTCCATTTGTTTTTTCTTTCTCCAAAGTTACCAATAATATAACAAAGTTTTCTGTCATCCCCGCGAAAGCGGGGACCACTTCACCACCTCCTCAGCACTAACAATTTTCAATTCCGGAGGGCCAGGATGCCGGTATTTGGTGAACAATACATATTGTATATTACGGCCCTCGAGCCAGTGGAGTCGGCTGGTCTTTTCTTTCAATTCAGTGAGTACCGCTTCTGGATTGATCTTATCGCTCCATTTGCATTCTCCGATCAGCATGGTTTTTCGATCGGCGGTTTCGCTGACCAGATCAAATTCCAGAGGTTTGCTGTTTCGGTCGTTTCCCCACCAGGATTGAGCCGGCAGCCATGAAATATCCGGGTAGATCCCGTGAATGGACTCGCGGCAAATCTGCTCCCACTGAGATGCGGTAAAATGAGCAAAGCCAGATCTGATCTGCTGATTGACGGCACCAGTATGATCAAGAACCAGCAAAGACCGGTTGGGCGACACATACCTGAAATAGAACCGCAGGAAGGGATCGGAAATGCGGTATAAAGTGCGCTTGGTAGACCGGATTGATTCGCCGTATGGAATATCGCGTCTGACAAATCCCAGTTCGATTAATGTATTCAGAGGGTGATTCAGATGGGTGGCCGGCTTTTGCAATCTTGCGGCAATCTCTGACAGGCGGTGGCAACCATTCCCGATCACGCTCAGAAGGGAATCGGCCTGAATAGTAGTGCGCAAATCATCAAGAAACAGACGAGTCGGCTCTTCATGCAAAACACCCAGCGGATTTGCTCATCATTTGTTGAGAAGAGCCGCATAGAATCAGGTGAAAATTCAGTTCTTCGCGATTATCAGTCAGCCGCTGTATTATACTGGGCAATTCGGGGGCGCTTTTAACCAGGTACGGGAATTCATCCAGACAGATCAGCGTTCCCTTTTTGCATCTTCGGTTTAACTGGCTTAGGAGACTATCCCAGGTTGGGTAAACCACCTCATTAAAGCCTGGTATTACCGGTGCAACTGCAGAAGCCAAATAGCTTCGTTGAATTGTAGCATCACTTTGATCTGCAAGCATATATATATCGTCTGATCGCAAAACCTCCCGTATCAGCCTGGATTTTCCGATTCTTCGACGCCCCATCACGATGACCAATTGTCGATTTTCGCGCTTCAGTGCAGATCTAAGCAGATCAAGTTCAACTGACCGGTTTACAAAGTCCATCAGCAAATATAATAATTATGCTTGAGAAACATTATGTTTGTGCTGCAGTATTTAATTAAACAAAAACAGGAGAGCTGGGTATATTGACCAATGTATCGCTTATGAGTTTGGCGTTTGTGATGTCCTCGCATTGATATTGCTTGTACATCTCCAGTGTCGGCAGAAGTTCCCAGGTCGGCCGGCAATGGACATTCTGGCTGACAGCTAATTGCAGAAACTCATTGCGCTGTTGACTGTTTTCGAGGAACATCCCGTTGAGCCAGAAATTCGATCGGACTCCCGGAATTTCCTGAATGGTTGGGATTCCCATTTCAGCAAAGAAATCAGCATATTTTTTTGCCAACAAACGCTTCGATTCGAGTTTGCTTTCGATGGTTTCCATCTGTGCCAGTCCAAGGGCCGCGTTTATATTAGGCAGACGATAATTATATCCGATCGCATCGTGCGCAAATTCCCACGGATGGGGTATTTTGGCCTGCGTAGAGAGGTGTTTTAACCGCGTCACGAGTTTCGCGTCACGCGTCACGATCATCCCTCCCCCGCCCGTGGTGATGGTTTTGTTGCCGTTAAAGCTCAATACGCCCATTAGGCCGAAAGTGCCAGTGTGTTGTCCTTTATAATAGCTTCCTATGCTTTCTGCCGCATCCTCAATAACTGGAATACCGTATTCGTTGCATACCTCCACAATTTCATCTATCCGGCATGGGTTACCAAAGGTGTGCATTGGCACACATGCTGCTATGCGCTTAGCGCCGCGCTTCACGTGTTTCGCTTCACGACCGAAACGGGATTCAAGAAAAGCACGTAATGCGATGGGGCTCATTCCCAAAGTATCGGAGTCAACGTCAATGAAAATGGGTTTGGCTCCTAAATAAACTATCGGATTGGCGGTTGCAATAAAGCTTAGCGGTTGTGTGATCACCTCATCACCGGCCTTCACTCCCGCTACCATAAGCGCCAAATGCAATGCTGCCGTACCATTCACGCACGCTACCGCCTTTACATCGATAGAAGTGTCATCCCCGCGAAAGCGGGGACCGCCCTCCTTAGCACCGAGGCCCGCGCGAGGACCCCCCCCCTCCGCACTGAGGCTTGCGGCGGGACCTCTACCCTGCCCTACAAACTTCGCCACCGCCTCTTCAAATCTCCCCACAAACGGCCCCACCGACGAAACATAGGTGCTATCAATGCACTCGGCCATATACTTTTTCTCGTTGCCGGAAAATGACGGCTCATGCAAGGCGATAACAGGCTTATCCGAATAGAGGGACTTAATGAAATCGATGATGGGCTGGTAGTCCAAGGTTATTGAAGTAAGAATGAGGAGATTCGAATTTAGAGTTCCGAATGCCGAGTTGAAGATTCAAGTGTGCTCTTGTTATCACTGCGACGGCGTTGACGTTAACAATTGGCTATTATATATATCCTGCTATCCGGTACGTAAATATCCCCACCCACTCATGTACCAGATTCCTCCAGCGATACAGATTGTTGGAACCAAATCCGAAATTGGTGATATCTAATTTATAGGGTACCGGAACCGATGTGGCAAATGGAAGCGGATTGATGCCAGCTTTGCGATAACATCTAATCGTGCGTTTCATGTGTATCGCGCTGGTGACCAGCAAACTATTCTTGCCGTCAAACGACTCACCCAAGAGCGTTTTCGTTCGCTGTGCACTCTGCCAGGTATTTAATGATACATCCTCCAGAATAATGTCGTTCGCAGATACACCCAGACTCTCCAGGTAGGCTATGAAAACTTCCTTCGACTCCGGAAACCTGAAAGTTGAAAAAGTATTATCACCCGTGACATATAGCTTCTTAATCCTGCCTAAACGATAGAGGCGGACGGGTTCAATGATACGTTCAGCCTCCGAAAATATTTGGGTTTTACCGGTAAATGGATTGAAATCCCCAAATCCACCTTGTATCAGCGCATATTCATATACAACATCTGATGGCAAAGGGTTTACAATGGTTTTAACCCACTTCTGTTCAGCCAGGGAAATAAGCGCTCCGTTTCCCAAAATCACAAATAGGCTAATCCCACTTATAAAGAGGATCCTTTTCCATAATCTCTTCTTCAACAGGAACGCAAGAATAAAACACCCAAGGATCCAAAAAACCGGATCGGTGAAAAACGAAAGCAGCTTGGAAAGAACGAAGAACACTGGTTTGTTTTAGAAAATTGTTACAGAGTTGAGAAGAAGTTTCGCACGTAACTCACTTATTACCAGCAACTACTCAACCGTGCTTCGTGTCGCCTTCCTGCAGCTTCGCCACCTCAGTCCCATAATGGGTACTGTCACCTCAACAATATTTTAATAACCCCAAATTGTTGTCTTACAGTCTCACAGTCTCACAGTCTTACAGTCTCATAGTCTTATGTTCTCATAGTCTCCAAACACCCCGCCGGCATCTCCACCATCATCGAATATCCGATATCGCCGATCCGTACCAGAAGCCGCTTTTTACCTGAGTACTTCAAGATCTCGCCACTGCA
>Ga0172379_10006685_pt1 | contig 15302 bp, 14 predicted proteins | sample GrowelOW334metaG_FD_119756 | JGI IMG/M metagenome (GOLD analysis project Ga0172379, IMG submission 119756) | Groundwater microbial communities from an aquifer near a municipal landfill in Southern Ontario, Canada - Groundwater well OW334 metaG | ecosystem: Environmental > Aquatic > Deep...
AAGTAAAATACAAACTTCCATCACAAGAAAATAACGCCCTAAGATAACATGAAATTACTTTTTTGCTAGCAGTTAATATTTCTTTAGGAATAAATTTCGTATGAGATTTATGCCCATATAATCCTATTTTTTTTATAAGTTCTAATAACTGATTAGGAACACCACTTTTCTTGTTTATTTTTTACTTTATAATTATATCTTCCTGAGTGGGATATTATCAGGTTGTTATCTATTTTTTTTAAGCATTCATCAAAATGATCTAAGACTTTATTATTATTACAAGCAAAATCTAATTGACTTGTAGTGAAACAACCATCTCCTGTCATATACCCTATCAATGAAGCTTCTTCTGGTTTTAGTTCGTTTTCTCCAAAAAATAGTTCACACCCAGGAACAGCTATTCTATCTTTAACAGTTAACTCGTCTAATCTTTTCCATCCATTTACTGTTAAAAACGGATGATTTTCTGTTACATCAATTTTCCTCCCAGAATTAGTCGTTAATCTATATATTGGTTTTACTCCATTATAGAAAATATCAGATTTTGTTTTTGAAAAATTATATGTTTCTTCATCAAGGCTTATTGTGTCAATTTCTCTTATCCCTCTATTCCATAATTCTCCTATACTATTTACTTCGCCTGTATTTGGATTTTCAAATTCTGTGTCTTCACTTATGCATCTCCTGCCCCAGACCAAAACAAGCTGTCTGTGAATTTCTTTAGAATTGAATTTATCCAAAACATATTCCATGTTTTCTTTTTTTAACAAACTTATTTCGTCTTCAGTAAGTTCTATGTTCTCGTTTCCTTGTGTGCCTCTATAGAAAGATTTTAATGCAATTTTCTGAAAAGGAAATAACTCAATTGGATTTCCAGGATTGTTTAAAAGATTTAAAAACGTAGGACTTTCACAAAAATTTATAATATCAGGTAATTTTAATCCAGAAACAACTATTTGAGATTTTACACTAGATATTAAATCGTCAAATATTTTTGAGGTTGAATTTTTTTTGGCCATTAAACACCTTTTATGTTTTCGTCACTTATGTTTTGTCCAAATTCAGAAGAGACATCTGCAAATGTCTTGAAAACTTTTAAACTATTATGGGATAAAAATTCATCAAAAGTCATATTGAAATGTTTTTTTTGATATTTATATAACTCTATAAAAGAACTAGACATATATGTTGTTTGAGAAAAATTAGACAGAATATTATTGAATACTGATCGTATTATTGGTACATAAAGTTTTGCCGGATCATGTTTTGAAGATGAGTCATTTATGTCTGACTGTATTGATTTATTATCAAGTTCCAAAACAACAGAATCTAAAGATTCAAAAACCTTTCCTAATTCTTTATGCATGTCAGCTGCATATGAATATAAATCGCTATATTCTATTATATCACTAGAAATCATATTACCTTTTGTCCAGATGAAACAGTCCTGTAAGAGGAATCATCAATCATTATTCTATAGTAATATAAATCATTGTGATTCAATTCGTTTTCAGAAGTACTAACATATCTTATTCGTCTTCCACTATAATTGGAAGCAAATCCTACAGTTTCTATTGGCATAAACCTATATGGTTCCTTCTCATAATACCACCCATCAGTTGAGTCACTAAGTCTTATTGTTTTTACAATATCAGAAAATGTAGAATCGTTTGACAATTCAATAACAAAAAACACATTTTCTAATGTCAAATCTCTGTGAGTATAAATAAAATCTAATTCCCATATATCGTTGTCTCTGAATGAAGATATATTTGAAGATGTATATTTTTTAAAAATCTCTGCAAAACTTTCTGACACCTGAATGTTTTCACTCAATAACCAGCTGTCAAATTGCTCTCCAGTAACAGAAAAATGATATTGTCTTAAAGCCACTAATAACTTAGATATATATTGTTCTGCTTCTTCTATTCTGTCTCTCCATTTTTTGTTCTCATAAAATAAATACTGTTTGTCAAAAGACGGGCTATTTAAGAAATTATTAATACAATAATTAACTAAATAATAAAGTCTGTCTCCTTTGTTTATATAATCTTCTATCGTTCTTATACTTCTATAAACTATTTCTCTGCATATCAGATTATTATCGTATGTTTCGGAATATTCCAGAGGAAATCTAATTACAGAAAGGGGGTCACCAACTAAATACATTTTCCAGTCAACATATTTGGTAGAATTCAAAAATGCTTCTCCAATTCCTGTTTCTCTGTGAAGAGAATAGAAAAAAGGTCTTGGATAAAGATATTCATCCTCGTTTGTCAGTGTATCAACTGGTCCAGCAGTAGCTGCATATCCTGGATTATTCACGCTTATAGACACATTTGCCCACAACCCACTTTCTCCTAAAGTGGTTTTGGTATCAAACGGCCCGTTATCTGCATTATAACAAAAAATTCTAGACGAATTTGTGTCCTTAAACATCTGAGGACTGCATATATCTTGGTACCATCCCCAACAAAAAGAATCATTTTGTAAATATGCTATAGTTGGATCTTTATAGGGATCTTCCGAGTCAACCGTAGATGTCCATTCAGAACCAAAAGACTCAATGTCATATTGTATAAAGTCAAGCAACTCTTGCTGATAATCAATCTGAGATTCTGTTTGTTTGTTGCCATAAGGGTCTAATAAAATCTTTCCTCCTGCTTTTATTTGACCATTAATAGTATATCCTCTGTTTATTAGTCTTATCGCATCTTCTTTTGTATTTCCGTCAATTACGGACGAAATATAAAGCTGAGAATTATCTTCATCATCAAAATACTTCCATGTTTTTCTATCAAATACATGATTCGGTCTTTTAATCTCAACACTGTGTCCTAGGCGATGAATCCTGCTTGCTAAAGCAATTTTTTCTCCATAGTAATTTAAAACTCTAGGAATATTATATCCCAAAATAATACAAAAGGTAAAAGGTATTTGTATGTGTCCCCTAGAATCACCTGTTGAGGCTTTTTCCAGCCACTGTAAAATTGGTCTTTCTATACAAGATAAATAAGTCTTATAATCAATTTCTTCAACATTATCAACAGGCAAAGGACACAACTGATATGACTCAAGATATCTTATTTTAGCGTAATATTGTGCAACTTCCAGGGAATCAGTGTCATTTTGTCTATAACAAAATAGTACTTTGTCGGGAGTAACATTGTGCAGAATTTCTACCAAAGACATACACAATTATACTGTTTTTAATAAAATAGACCTTTATTAGTGGAGATTTGAGTTAATCCAGTCCAATATATGTCTAGAATACAGCTCTGTATTTATTCTGACCATTTGTCCGTGTTTACCAGACATTTCCCAAAAAACTTTAGGTTCAGGAGCAATATTGTATATTTCTACTGCCCCATCATATGGTGTTATTTCATCTTCTGTAGAGTGTTGAAATAATTTAGGTTCATTTACTTTCTGTATATAATTAATAATATCATATGCTTCTGGAATCTGAGGATACATCCAGAAATTGGCTGAATGCCAGAAAAATGGAAAATCAACACTGTTTTGGATTAACCACAACTCCGACTCTTTGTATAAATTTAATGTACCTTCAAAAATTATTCCTTTTAATTCAAAATCTGATGCAACCTTAGCAGCCAATGGAGTACCAAGACTAACTCCAAATATAAAAATAGGCATATTTAATTTTTGGACATAATTAATTACAGCATAGCAATCGTCTACACAATTAGTTAATGAGGGCTGTCCCACACTGTTGCCAAATCCTTCATAGTCCATCAATAAAACATCATATCCATTAGGTATGAATATAGACAGGCCTTCCGTATATCTGCCTTTATTTGAATCAGAACCTGGAAAAATAACTACAATAGCTTTAGGGACTTCAGAAAAAACATGCCACACTTTTATTTGTCTGTCTGAATTTATGTTTAAAATAATTTCTTCATAATTAAAGCCATAATCTGCAGGTGTGTTTTCCATCTCAATGCTTGGCCTTAGTATTATTTGGTCAAGAGTTGGAAATGTGCAACCATAAATAAAACACAACAAAATAAAAAATCTAATCATTTATGTTTTCCAATTCTACCTTGTCTGATAATATGCTGCATATGCCAAATTTTACATTATCTGTTTTACAAATGATTACACCATGTTTATCTATTATTTTTATTCTTCTTCCCTCAGATATACCCATGCCTCTTAGGCTGTCGTCCCTGACACAAGAAATATTAAATTCTTTACCAACAGGAGCTGAATTTAAAGTTATCCGCATTTGCTATATCCACAACTTTCATCGGAACATTTCCAACATCCAGCAGATAATATCATCTGCGTTTTAACTCCCCTCTCAGCACAAGCAGGACATGGTTTTTTAATAAATTCATCTACTGTTATATATTTAGTTGCAAATATTCTGCTTATAGCTTTAGATAGACTATACATATAATCATTACTTTTATCTATTTGTTCTACTATATATTTTGGAGGAATACCGTGTCTTAATTCTAAACTAAATCTTCTTGTTTCTTTATCAATATTAATATCTATATCTTTCTCTGTTTTAATTATATTATCAATAATAACTTCTTCTTTATCATTAACCAAAGAATAATGTCTTGATTTATTTTTAACAACATATCCCTTTTCTGGCAATTCTACACTGCCATTTACAGCAAATAATTCATATGGCTTATTATTAACTTTTCCAATAATAATGTGCCAATCTTTTCCTAGTGCTTTTGTACCAAAAATGTCTGCTTCGATTTTCTTGGGGCGTTTCTGAGCGTTGTTGACCTGCATAATGGTTTTATCAGAGGTGTTTAAGACCTGAGTTGATTTTGACATATCTCTATAAATAGTCACTCCTTTGGCTCCCTTTTTCCATGCCAACATATATGCATTTTTAACATCGTCGAGTGATGCAGAATTAGGCATATTTATTGTTTTCGAGATTGCTGAATCAACATATTTTTGAAAACTTGATTGCATCAAAATGTGTTCTTCATACGTTACTTCTCTTCCTTCTTTTTTTTCTGGGTCTACAGCACACCTAAAGTAAGGTTTATCTGAGTCTGCACAAGCGATTTGCCTCGAACCAGTATTGTCGGTTCTGTATACAGTTGGACAAAAAATAGGTTCAATACTACTCGAACAATTTGCGATCATAGATATTGTCCCTGTTGGAGCAATTGATAACAATGTTACATTTCTTCTATATTCCAGTTCTTTATACTCACATGCTTTTGGAGTACCATTTTCTTTTGCAAGGATAACTGAAATTCTATTAGCCTCTTTATATATGAACTCCGTTAACTCTTCAGCTAGCTCTAAAGATCGTTTTTTACCATAAGATAATTTCATTTTTAATAATAGATCTGCCCACCCCATAATTCCTAGTCCAACTGGTCTATTTTCTTTTGCCCATTTTTCAAAAGATTTTGTTGGAAACCTGTTAACATCTATGACGCAATCTAGAAACCTGGTACTTAATGCTACAGCCTCTTTTAATTCTGCCCAATTAATGCTGTTTTTGTCTTCATCATAAAATTTAGAAACGTTTATAGAACCCAAATTGCATGACCCCCATGAAGGCAGCATTTGTTCGCCACAGGGATTCGTTGCACAGATTGTCTGTTTACTATATTTATATGGCCCTTCATTCATTCTGTCATAAAAAAGAAATCCTGGGTCTCCGTTTCTCCAGGCATTTTCTGCTATTGCGTTAAACAGGTCTTTTGCTTTTATTGTTTTATAAATTTTGCCACTAAATTCTAAATTAAAATCTTCGTCATTTTCAACTCGTCTCATAAAATCGTCTGTGGCAACAACACTTATGTTAAAATTGTATATAAATTTATCTAATATAACCTGAAGTTGCGAATCTGTATTTTCAGAAAAACTATCGTAATGATGAGAAAAATCTTCTTTCAGTGCTGTTTTTAATGCTCTTTCTTTTTGTTTGCATTTTATAAAATTAAATATATCTGGATGACTAATATTTAATGCACCAAGCATAGCCATACCCCTGAAACCAGACTGAGTTATAGAATACATAACTTCTGAAATCATCCTCATATGTTCTATTGGTCCACAGGCCTTTGCATGTGTAGAACCAAAAACCGAATCTCCTTCTGGTCTTATGTTTGAAAAATTAACACCTGCTCCGCCTCCTCTTCTGGCAATATGTCCAAAATTCTCTATGTTTTCAGTCATTCCTATTGCTGGTTCTAGTTCCTCTTTTCCGCACCAACAATCAGCAGGAGAAGGAGTCACAAAACACGCAAGTAAACCTGCACTTCTGCTTTTAGACCCAGCATTAACTAAACATGGAGAATTTGGAAGAAATTTTGTATGCAATATTAATTCATATATTCTTGTTTTATACTTTTCATTTTCATTTTTACAAACATGATCAACAACACGTTTTACCAAATCCGGCCATGTCTCAATAGGAATTCCATTTTCATCTTTTTGATAATATCTTTTTTTACAAATGTTTTCAGCCTCTGGAGTAAGATATGAATTTTGAGCAATTTTATCGCAATCATTCTCCGTCACTTTTTTTGTCTCCTTATTCAGTTTTATTTTTTTTGACATCATATATACATCTCTGTCCATGTTGTTCCTGCCTCTATATTAATGAAAAATTTTATAAAATTTTATGTCCAATTTTAAAATAATTTTAACGTTTTTACAGTAAAATTTTATGATATGTTGAACAGAAAAACAAAAATTAAATCACTTGTTCTTTATCAACTTTGAAACATATTTTTGTCTTCCCCAAGCAAAAGTATTTCCCAAATTGGAAATAACATCAGCTAAAGAATATCTTTCTTTAAAAACATCATTGTCAGAACAATTAATTATTTTTACAGGACATTCATCGTGTATAAATTTTAATCCAGTCGAACAATTATTTAAAGTGTGTGGGGTCCAGTGCGGATTATTTCCATAGAAATCACTTTTGCCGTCTTTTGTTTTACAGTCCATTCCTAATATTATTATTGGCTTGCACCCAAGAGCAACAGCAAATTGTACTGCTAGTGGTCCAGTAGATCCTCTGCCGCATAAAATGTGTGTTCTTTTTTCAAATCTAAAAGGACCACCTTTTAAATAAAAATTATAATATATATGTCTTGGATCAGAAATGTCTCTACAAACTTTTATGCTTTGTAAATTATGTAATTTGTGATGCTCTGTATTCCATAGTCCTATGTCTTGCCACAAAAGAATTGTTGGACTTAATAAAAGAAAACTCCTGTTAATTCCAATTGTAAAATAGTCGTCTAAAATTTTTACTGGTTCATCATTTATACTAGGACCATTACCCATTATAAAGGCTGGTACATCTTTTAGTCTTCCTACCCATTCTTTTATTATGTATCTTTGACTTCTTTGTTGTCTCGCAAGAATTTTTTTATTATTTAGACGAATCATCATTGATTATACAATCCCGAAAACAGTATTCCTGCCTGCCATTTTATGCTTTGGCAGTCTTTAATAATCGTTTTTAGCAATAAAATGGCAGTTCCGTCCTGGAACACCAATTGCATATTATGTTATAGTCATAATGTTTTTTAAAAAGGAGATACATATGATATCAACACTAGCAAAAGTAGGCAATCTGCTAAACGAAAGAGATGGTTTGTTTAATTTGGATTTTGACTCTTTGTTTTCGCCAAGTTGTATTAATGCAATAGAAAAATTCGAAACTGATGTATATGAAAAGGATGGCAATTGGACAATTGAAGCGGCTGTTCCAGGAGTTAAAAAAGAAGAAATATCAATCGATGTTGACGATGGCATATTGTCAATATCAATTGAAAAAAAGAAAGAAACAAATGTAGAAAAACAGAATTATATTCTAAAAGAAATTAATTATGGGTCTCAAACAAGAGAATTTAAACTACCAAAAGGGATAGACAAAACAAATCCAGAAGCAGAACTAAAAGATGGAATACTAAAAGTTGTATTCATGAAAAATAATAGAAAACTTATAGATATAAAGTAAAACTGAATTATCTCTCTCATAAAAAAGCAGGAGATGGTATCCTGCTTTTTTTATAATTCGTTTATATTTTCAAGACAAGACTTTATATTGTTCGGAACAACTATTATTGCATAATCTGTTTCAATATCTGTTTTGGTCCCCAATAATTTTTCTTTTATATCTGGTGTAAAATCTAAATGAATCCATTTGTCTATTGGATCATATTTTTTTACTTCAAGAGCAACGCCAGATTTTATAAAATCACAATCAGGAGAAGTAAAAACATGTGGAATTTTTTCAAGACATTTTAAAAAATAAGTACCTTTCCAGAACTCCAGAGGTTCTTTTGTTGTTACCCATGGCAATATCCCATTTTTACTTTTCACCCATTCATCCATCCTCTTGTCTCTATCAGAAAACTTTTTTTCATATCCTATTGCCTTTTTTTTCCATTCCTCTACTATGGGATTGCCTTGTTGTCTAATATTTGTTGAACCAAGTATATATCTCATCTTTCTTATTGTCATTTTTTTTGCTTCTTCTACGGTTATATTAGTGTTATTTTCGTTATTAAAAAAATCTACAATCTTTTGTTCTGGATATAAAAAATCTCTATCTCTTGTAAATTTAAACCATTGTTTTTCTATTTCGTTATTTGTTAAATAGTTTTCCATCCAGGAATCATCAAATGGATTAAATCCATATCTAGTTATAAATTGTTTTAGTTTTTCTTTGTTAGATATTTTTTCTTGTGCCATTTTATTTAATTCCTTACATTTTATTTTATCTAAGACAGAAATACCAAAATCATAAGAAACAATAGATGAAACCATTTGTAATGGAATAATCTTTTTTTGATATTTGAGTATATCGGATTCTTTTTTAATTCTTTTTTTTAAAACCCAAAAACATTCTTCGCCAGTTATGTTTCCGTGTTTAGTAGAAAAGAGAGCTGTTTTGTCTATTATTTTGCCATCAATATAAGATAAAAAAACACCATCAATCTTAATGAAATTAAGTTTGGATGTCCAAATAATAAAAACTTCATCGCCCTGGTTTAATTGCTTTGTGTTGCGGATAACCATTTTTCTATGAAATTAAACGCACTCAAAATGGCAATATATTCTTGACCAGTAGCTTTTACATTAGCATCTCTACCCAAATATGCTACAATTATCTTACTGGCAACCACAGCCTTTTGAATTTCTGTTTCATTATCCATATTATTTTCTCCTATTACACCCACAATTTTTAGTTTTACCCTTCATCTTGTTTCTTTTTCTTAGTTTTTTTAATAGTCTTTTCATCTTCTGTTTTTTGGAATTGTCCATCATGTATATACCTGCAGTTGCGACAACATTTTTTTGTTAAGGTTTTTCTTTTTTTCTCAAACCAATCACAATATCCTTCTAAATCAATGAATATGGGACGTTTGTCACATTTATATTTTGTCATTAGTCATTATACAATTTTAAAATTTCACTCAATATGTCTGTTTTTTTTGCGGTTAATTCAATGTCAATATTTCCACTAGAATCGAAAAACCCTCCAGCAGTTATAGGATTCGATCCGTCTTGCTGAGTTGAAATGTATTCATATGACAAATTTTCAACCATATTATAATCAAATTTCCACCAACACGAAGAAATTATATCAATACCCATGTTTGTCTTAGTTATATTTTTCACATATTCGTCAAAACTTAATTCCTGAATGTGTTTTCTTATACAATTTACTGCCATAACATCAATATAATTTTTTGTACCATTGCTTATTATCCATTTTAGTATGTCTTTGCTGAACTCAATCCATTTTTTGTTTTTTGTTTTTTCATACATCTTTGTAAATATAATACTTGAGTATCCAATGTGTTCCTTGTCGTATTCGTATCCTGAAATAAAACCGTCTTCTTCTTTTTGTGAAAAAATAAAATTCAAATATTTTTCCGCCCAAAAAACATTATTTGAATACATACACAAAAGAGAAGCCATTGTTGTCAACAAAGATGATATTTTACCATTTTCATCTAATACAAAAAAAGTATTTCCTTTCATATAAGTAGATGCAGCAACATTTTTAAAACAAAAATCAAATTTTTCCTTATCTATTATATTTTTAGACATAACACACATTGCAAAACTGTGTGACTTTAAGTTTGTTTCTCCATATATATTTCCATAATCATTTACATTTCTATACAGAAAATCAATACCAAGATCAATTGAATATTTAAGTTTATGTTTAAACTTTTCTGTCATCCTATTCTTTCTGTTTCATCAAATTCGTATTCACAAATAACTACATCTTTATTTTGTTTTTGAGCCAATCTAATTGAATGCATTGTACCTTTGTTTTCAATTCCCTTGACAGGAAACGCTACTAACATGTCAATATTGTTAACTATTTTTTCGTTTCTTATAAATCCAGCCGATTTTCCATATTGTTCCCATTCAGCAATAAATTCTTGAAAGGGTATTTCATTATCCATAGCATATTTTTTTGCCAAGGTATCAGCCCCTCTAGCTCCACCACTAATAATTTTGTCGATTGAACCAATTTCCAAATAATAATCTAAAGTTTTTTTCATAAAACTATAGTCAGTAAATTCTCTTGATCCAACAACCCCAAAAACCATATATGTCTCCTCCAATCAAATTATACTATATGTTTTTTTAAAGTAAAATTTTAATTAAATTTTGCAAAATATATTTGCTTTGTATTTTTTATATAGTATTATTTATCTGGCGACCGAAATAGACGGCTACTTCGCAACTGTTAATTGCTACAAATACCGTTTATGAACAATGTCGCCTTTTTATGACAATTTAGGCGAACGAAGCTATCGGATACTTCGAGTATGAAAGACGCCGATAGCGATTAATTTCGCCTTACTATATTTAAGACAGGCGACCGAAGTTTTCGGATACATCGATTACCAATCGGGAAGTGTAGGTTCGAATCCTGCAACAGACGAAAGTCTGTTTAGTGTAATGGCAGCACTCCTAAACTCTCCGAATACGAATAATGTCGCCTTTTTTATTCTGTACGAAAAACCAATTACAGAAAAGGAGAAAAAATGTCAAAGTTTTCAACAAAAGCAAAACCAGTATACAAAAGAAACGAAACAGTAAACCAGGAAGGAGCAGTTGCTTATAACAAAACTGCCACTGAAGAACTATATTCTGCACTTGTTTCTTCTTTTCTAAATGGAGATAAATTCTATGAGTCAGAAGAAACCACACTAAACAGAATATTGAATTTAGTTACTGAACTAAATGATGAAAACCAGAAAAAATTCTTGATAGGATTAGCATATCTTACAAGAAAACTTGGTAACAGAACATCTTTTCACTATGTCACTGCACTAATAGGACAAATCGTAAAAGATGAACCAGCAGCAATAAAAAACCTAATTAAATACGCAACAGAAAGACCAGACGATCTTATCGAAATCGCTGCTGCATGGGCAAATTATTTCGGAAAAATAGAAAATCGTCCATATAAAAACAAAAAAGGTCAACCAAACAAAATAACAGGAAGCTATAAATTCCCCTCTCTAAAAGGAATGCCAAGAACAATTAGAGATGGCATAGCCCGGGCTTTTGAAAAATTTGATTCTTATCAGATATCTAAATACAAAGGAGAAAACAAATCGATCAAATTAAAAGATTTAGTTTGCTTTTGCCATCCAAAGTCTGATAAATGCAAAGCTGGTCAAGAAGTTATAAAACAACTTCTTGATGGTACTTTGCCTCCAGCAGAAACTTGGGAAACCAAATTGTCTAATGCAGGCTCAGACAAAACAGAAAAGAAAAAAGCATGGGAATCACTATTGAAAGAAGATAAAGTCGGCTATATGGCTTTACTTAGAAATATAAGAAACTTCATAGAAACCGATGTTGATCAGAACCTTTGGGTTCCTAAATTGGCATCTAAAGACAAAGTACTTAAATCAAAACAGTTCCCATTCAGATTTCTGTCTGCCTATAAGGCGATATCTGCAATGTATGGATTTCAAAACAAAAATATCCTGTCTGCATTATCTAAGGCAATAGGATATTCTTGTGAAAATATTCCAGATATGACAGGAAACACCTTGATAGCTGTTGATCTGTCAGGCTCAATGTCTAGCTCACTTAGCTCAAATTCTTCATTAACATATATGGAGGTCGGTGCAAACTTTGGATCAATGCTTTATGAGAAATCTGACAAAGTTGTTGTATATGGATTTGGAGAATCAATAAAGAAAATAGATTTGGGACCAAATTCAGGAGTACTAGAAAATGCAAATAAAATAATGTCAACAAATGTTGGTCATTCAACAAATGGATACATGATATTGAAAGATATGCTAAGCAAAACCATAAAAGTCGATAGAGCTGTATTTTTCACAGACTGCGTTTTATGGGATTCTTATGGAAACACAAACATAAGAGACCTAATCCTGAAATATTGGGAAAAAATAAACCCAAATGCAAATTTTTGGTTTATTGATCTGTCTGGATATAAGACTACTGTTGACTCTGGAGATAAGAGAATACATTTGTTGGCTGGATTCAACGAAAATATTCTTAGACTTATTCCAAAAGGAGAAGAAACCAATAGTATATCTGAAGACATAATAAGATTATGCGAAAATATATATGATAAACTTAATAAAGGAGAATTTCCACCCAATGTAAAAGAACTATTTGAAGAACTAAACTAAAATTTGAATAGAACAAAAAAAGCCCATAAAGAGTTCTTTGTGGGCTTTTTTATTTCTTGATTATTTACCAATTGTGTTTTTAGTCCATTTTGTAAAATAATCAATTATCTCATTAGATACTGCTTTAGAGTTTATCATAGACATATTAAAAGATTTAAAATATCCGTTTACATCATCATATTCTAAAACTGGTTTTGTCTTATTTGTTTTTACCGATCCAACATCATATCCGTCAATCTTTATCTTTATCTTAAGAGCACCAATAGTTAGGCCAGCTTCTGGTACCACTGTCATATTGCTGCCATAACTACTTAGGCCAGAATAGATATCATCAACTGCTTTTAAACATGAAACCCAAGGATGATTCATGTCAATTCCCCATGTTGCAGGATTGGTAAATACATATTTTGAAACAAATGGTGCTACAGCTGGAGCCACTGGCTGTACTGGCTCTTGTTCCGGTTTTATTTTCTTTTTCTTTTTAACCTCCGCTCCTGGAATATACACGATGTACGAATTTAAGAAAGTAGCAATTGTTTTTGCAACGTCTGATTTTGTATAACTTTTTGGAAATGTTGCTTCTTGTGTGGTTTTTATGTAGTTTTCATATTCGTGTACATTTACAATAACTTCTTCTTGAGTAAAAGTTAGAGTTATTAATGCAACTTCTTTTTCGTCATCGGTTAAAGTAAATATCCTATATTGTTTTTTGTCTTCAGACGAAACAACTTCATAAACATCAATGTTTTCGTCCTGTATTTTTGTTTTCAAGTAATCTGCAACTTCTGAGGAGACAAAAAATGGGTCAGTTGCACTTGATAATTCTTCCTGTTTAGTTTCAGGAACAGGGGCTTTTGTCTTTTGTTTGCTTGGGGTTTCATTTTTTGTGTTTTTTGTTTCTTCAGCTGTTTTTATAAACAGGTTAGTAATCATACTGATGATATTATTTTCATTATCATTTAGCGAAAACTCTTTTACTATCGTAAAATTACTGTATCCAGATATTGGATATATTTTTACGATCAAAAGATTTGTATCATATACATATACTAGCTTGGTAAATTCATCACTCTGTAACATATATCTGTATTTTTGTTCTGATTCTTTTTTAACCTTAACTGGTATATTGCTGCCAACAAGATTGGATGCGATGCTATTTATTATTTTGTCAACTTTTTTATAGGCATCAGCTGCTGTTGGCATTCCCTCCAATATAAACTCTGATATTTCGTCTACATTAATGGTAAAAAACGTTTTACTTTCTCCATTAACCTTTTGTACTATTAGAGAACTTTCCTGAAGAAGACATGAGAATATTGCAACATTTTTTATGTCAACAGCTTTATAAACTGGAAAAGAAAATATCTTATTCATTTTAATCTGAGTCATCAATTTTATCTTAGAAATCAATTCATTACCTATTTGGTCTAATTTCGTAGTATTGAACTGCTTTATTTTTTCTGAAAGTTTTATTGCAGTTTCTTTGATAACTAAACCACTAGCACCAAATGGCATCATTTGATTAAATTCGTCTTTGCCCAAAACGCTATTGAGTCTAACAGAAATACCCTCATCCTCATTATTAAAAACAATAAAAATTTGATTTGGAGTATTATATATATATGTAGCAGATTTAATATCACTATTGTCTTCAGTTACCGAATAAGAATCAAGATTATAACTAAAAGTTAGTTTGCCGAAAAGATCATCTTTTTCAAGTACACTAGAAGTCTCTTTCAGTATTCTATCCATTAAGTCTTTTATTTCGCTTGTCAAAATAAGTTTTGCATTTAACGCTGGAAGTTTTGCCCCTGTCCCAATAGTAACTGGTTTCCCTTCTTCTACTTTGTGTATTATGTCTATAAGATTCTTTGCTATTTCTTCAATATCATCTATGGGAAGAAAAGAACTTCCTTTCCAGTTGTCTCCGTATAACGTTAGCCTGCATTTATCAGATGTTTCTTTTGCTTCTAAAGTAGCAAACTTTGTGTCATTTATAGATAAAGTACCAATAACCTTTGATAAGTTCTTTCCTTTATATTCGTATTCTTCTATATTTGTGTCAATCAGAGCATTAGTTGTTGCGGATATGTTATCCTGTAAAACTCCAAACAAACTAGATATTTTGTCCATGTCAAATATGTTTGTGTCTGGCCATTCTACTGTTTCATTTCCTTTTGGAGGAAGTTTTTTGTCTATAAACCATTTTGGAAAATCTAAATCCATAAGTATTTGTTTTAACTGTAATCCATGTTGGTCTTTTGTTTTCTTTATAGATGGATTTTTTGCAAGAGCCAATAGTACATCATAGTCCTCTTTTTTCTGGGCTATGTCGAATAACATATAATAGCTGTCCATTTTAAGACTTGTATTTTGGGCAAGTCCTAATAACTGACTTGTCAAAATAGGACCATATTCCATGTATTGAGGAAATGTTGTCTGTGATTCTTTCATCATTTTGTATATATACCTATAACTTGTTTTGGCTCCCTGTTGAGTTGGTTCGTCAAAAAAAGTTACATCACCAGGGACAGACTCTGTTTGCATTCCAGAATCTATTTCATCTGGAGCAGTTTCGGTAATATTATCTTGATCTGTTTCTTCTGACGTTTCGTCTCCCAAGAA
>Ga0172379_10006686_pt1 | contig 15302 bp, 3 predicted proteins | sample GrowelOW334metaG_FD_119756 | JGI IMG/M metagenome (GOLD analysis project Ga0172379, IMG submission 119756) | Groundwater microbial communities from an aquifer near a municipal landfill in Southern Ontario, Canada - Groundwater well OW334 metaG | ecosystem: Environmental > Aquatic > Deep...
CTGATGGCTGATTGCAGAAAGAGAAAAAAACCGATTGTCTGGCAGTGTTGAGCGTTCGATGACTCTTGAATCGGTGCTGGTGGTAAATTCAAATCCTTCCGATACGCTTCGTAACGACGCAACATCAACTGCTCCTGTTGTTACCCGTTTCCCACTTGGAGTAAATGCACCAACCCAGAGTCCTCCAACAAAACAATGCTCTATTCCGGAACCTCGCGGATACTGCATGGATGGTTGCTGTGGCCAGAGGCGGAATCCGTGACCAAACACGCCATAATTTGAAATTGTGACGGATAAATTTCCTGTGGTAGTATATTTTGTATTATCGTCGAATGCTGCTTTGGGTAAACGCTGGGAGTGAAGAATGGTAATTGAACCAAGTGTAAAAAGTAGAACAATAAGACAATAGCGAGACTTAACCATAAAAGAAAAGTTCAGAGATGTGATCCGGATGAACAGGGATACCGATACGTATTGTGGCACAATATACTATAAGACATATAGAAAAACAATATTCGATTTCATTCTTTACAATTCCATAAAATACAAAAAGTCCCGTCGTAATACCGGGACTTTCACCTTCTGGAATTACCATTCAACTCGGGATCTTCAATTTTTGTCCGATCACGATACGTGACGATTTCAAATCATTCCACCTCTTTAGTGCAGCGATACTCACATTATACCGCTCTGCGATTGTCTCAAGTGTGTCCCCCCGTTTCACGACGTACGTGGACGATTTTTTCACAGATTTGGATGAAGATTGTTTTTTTATTACAATTTCTTCCGCCGGTTCATCCGATTGATCCGGTGCATAAACTTCCAATATGTCTCCGGCGTTAATTCTGCTTGTTTTTAATCTATTCCAACTTTTAATATCCGCAATAGCAACATCATAATGTTCGGCGATCTTTTCCAAAGTTTCTCCTCGCTTCACCTTATGTTGTAGCCAACCGATGCTGTTTCGTGTCTCTCGCAGAACAGTTGGCTTCTTTTTAACCGATGCAGCAAGGCTGCGTTCTTTTTCAGCAAATGGCTTTACCGCAAGCGATTTATAAAATTCAAATTTTTCCTCCGGTACCCAAATAGCAAGTCGCTGTCCGGGATAGATATGTCTTCCGTAAGGAATATTGTTCCAGTTACGGATATGGCTGGCGCGAACATTAAACCATTCCGCAATATGTCCAATCGTTTCGCCCGATTGCACTTTATAGGTGACCTTTTCGCGCCCTTTGGGTTCGTACGTTGTTTGTTGAGATCGTATTTTTCTTCGCTGCGGTGAATTGGCTCCGTTCACCGATGCGCTTGCAGCGGCGACTCTGCGGCCTTCTTCTTTAATCTTATTATATCGTTGCTGGTCTGACAATTCTTTTTTCTTCTGCGCTTCAACTATAGCCGATGCAGAACCGGATTTTACGGGAATCACCAATGTACTGCCGGTTCTCAGGCGTTTCTTCCGCGATAATTTGTTCACTTCAAGAAGCACGGTACTCGTTACTTTGTATCTCCCGGCAATTCCACTAATTGTTTCTCCGCGTCGAATGGTGTGGATAGCAAAATCGAATTTCTTTTCATCCGGAATCTTTGCATAATTTTCTGCGAAAATAGTTGATTTGCCGAACGGGATACGAAGCTGATACCCTTTATAATTCGGAGGTGTACACCATTGCGTTAATTCAGGATTCAAATCACGGATCGTTTCAAGATCTGTTTCCGCACACTCCGCAAGGATTGCCAGATCAATACAATCATCCACCGTTACTTTCTCAAACGAGAGCGAATCTGCTTTATGAATGTCGCCAAACCCGAATGCTTCAGGCCGCATAATTATTAAGGCAACCGCAATATATTGTGGAACATAATTTCTCGTCTCCCGTGGAAGCCGGTGCCGCATTTCCCAATAATCCGTAGAGCCGCTCCGGCGAATTCCGCGTCGCACCCATCCCCCGCCTGCATTATAGGCAACAAATACCAGGTGCCAATCATTAAATTCCGCATAGAGGTCTTTCATATGACGAGCAGCCGCCCGAGTTGCTTTTTCAAAATCACGACGCTCGTCATACCAATACGTCGATCGGAGTCCATACTGCCCTCCAGTCGCTTTCATGAATTGCCACAATCCCACCGCTTTTGCCCACGACCGGGCAGTCGGATTCAAACCGCTTTCGGGAAGAGAGAGCAACATCAGTTCCGGAGGAAGACCTTCTTCCTGGAAAATTTTGGACATGATTGGAAAATATTTTCCCGATCGAAAAATCCAATTCTCCATGTGCACTCGACCTTTACCCATGAAGAATGCCAATGTCCGCTTTGTATATTCATTGATATGTAACGGTACATCGGTTTTCGGAATCAGCGAAGCCGGAATTTGAATATTCGTAATATCAATTTTCTCAATGTCCAGATTCAGTTTCTCTCGCAATGCGAAAATTGAACTGTTTGCTCCAAGGCTGTCGATTGTTGCGATATATTTCTCGTAATCCTCAATAACACTCCGAGTTAATTCATTAAAATCGGAGTTTTCATCAATATTCGGGAAGTAGCCTGCTTCATTCAAATGTTTGATAGCCTCTTCAAATTCGTCAGCAGACATCAGCGAATCTCCTTCCGCTTGCGCCTGTAACGCTATCAGGTAATGTTCACGGGCACGTTCCAGCAACTCAACAATCTGTTTTTCATCATCCTCCCCTGAAGAATCCGCCAACAATGTATCCGATTCCAAAATTACCTGATTAGGTCTATTTGCCAATGTATCTTGAAAACCAAACGATGCAGAAGCCAATACATACTGGCTTTTATACGGTGATTGAGGCTGAGAGAGAGATTGTAACGATTCTGTTTTTTGAGATGAAGTATTTGAACAACCAACCCAAACTATTGACGCATACAACAATAAAACGATTCTTTTCAACACGGGACCTTTTTGAATGATGACTATGATACTTATAATATAAAATTTAGGTGTAAAGAATCAAGCGGTTACAGAAATGAATTAAAGAGATAATCGAGGTGTTTTGAAAATTTATAAAATTGGCAGCAAAATTTCTATTTATCAAGGATATCCCTTTTTCTATCATCACTAGAGTTTCAGACTTTTTTACAAAGAATATGGATTTAGATTAGAATCCGAACAATTCTTCTGAGAACTTGAAACTCATGCGAATAAACGGACCTTGAGACCATAGCGTATAATCGATCAGGTCTTGTTCTTTATATCCTTTGAAGTTATAGCCAATAGTGAGGCGGACATTACGGTAGACCACATATCCGGCATCGACGCTGTAACCATTTAGTTTATCCCCTGCTTCCAATTGATGGAGTAGGCGATATTCGGCACCGGCATTCAGATCATCGGTAATATCATATTCACTGCGTAGCAGATAGAAGTTTGTATTGGTTGTTGCACCAAAATTGACTGAATTTTCCGTAGAAGCTTTGTATGCATATTTAATTCCAAATTCGAGCCGCCGAAACGGTTCAATGAAGGTATGGATGGAAACTATGGATGTATTGTAATCAATAAAAGGCGCAATATAGTGGTTCTTGTCAATCTTCACCTCATATTTTCCTATCACATTCAGCCAATTCTCATCCACCGGCCGATATGCTAGGCCGGTAATCAAATGCTCCAGGTCGCGGTAACTTGCCGATCGTTTCGCACTTTCATTGGCTCCCCGGTATTTTACGATTAGACTGAAGTCACGTTCAAAGCGATAATCCCCTGCAAAGGTAAAGTTCGTTTTATCTGAAATACTATTTTCCCCAAATTCCGCTTTCGTGGTAACTTTCAACGGCAATTTCGGCAGGTATTCCAACGCGGCAGAATATGCCGAATGATCTTGTGTCGACGCTTCACCTACCCGCTGACCCAGCGCCTTTGTCTTTTCATACCCCAGATATCCGGTGAGATCATCGGTCATGACAATCTTATTCTTCAATCCAATACTCGCCTGATTACGATACGCTCCGATAGCATTACCGATCTCGTACTTACCATACGCCTGAGTATTTTCCAAAATATTGGTGGTAAAGCCGAGCGTTGACATCATACCGCCGTTTTCATAGAATTTTTCCTGCACGTTTAACGCAAGATCATCGGTCACTTTGTATTCGCCGATAAACGATGTAGCATTAGGTCGTGTCAACTCCGGAGACGAACCAAGATTCCGTTCGTGAAGTCCTGAAAGTTTCAATCGTTGAGTATACAAATAATCCAGTTTTGCCGTTCCGAGAGTAGAATGAGTAGCGAGGAACGGTTTTACCGTATCGGGATTCGTTCCATCATACCGGACATCTTCAATTTTTAATTGTCCGGTTAATCCTGCTGCCAATTTTTGTTCAACACCGGTCGAAATGGATGATACATCGTTCGTACCTCCGATTGAATTGGCCTGGTGAGTCTGGTAGAATTCAGAAAGTACTTTCGTCGATGCCGTAAGCAGATAATCCCCTCCCACACCATATTTTATAGTCCCAAGTTCGCGACGTCCGCCAATTTGCGTTTCGTTGGTAAATCCTTTCTCCACTCTTCTATAATAACTGTTTAACCGCATATCACGAACCGGTGCGCTGACAGCATTAAATTTATATGCGAGACCAGAACCGGCGATCGTAGATGAACGTGCGAATTCTCCGCCGACGGACAACATCGGACCAAAAGAATATTTTGCATCAGTACCAAGCATGGTAAAATTGGCCGGTTCTTGTTCTTCTGTGACGCCGGTAAACCCAACAGAGAATTGATTGTTAAATTGATGTTCTGCGCGCGCACCGGCAATATACGACATCGCCGCACCGGTCTTCGCTTCGAAAGAAACCATAATGTAGATGGGATTTCCATCATGATCCACTGCAGCAACTGGTTGTTTGAAAAAGACGGTTCCTTGCGTGTAATCAATATCATAATCGCCGAATCGATTTTTTTGTTCAACTTTAATCAACACCTCGGAATGAAAACGGTCCCTCGTTTCAATACGGATCTTTTCCGTACCTGGCGTAATATCTGTATATCCCAAATTATAATATCCAGACAATCCCTGCCCACGCAATTCAATTTGTGTTGCCCGTCGGTCGGTGAGAGAACTGAAACCGGTGACACGCCACTGTTTATCCTTATGTCCAAATTTTACGCCGTTTAATGTTCTATTATACGAGATGAACTCCTGACCGGTGAGATCGGTGTTATAATCCCCGAACAAACCATATGTCTGGTTTTTTTCCAGTTTAATATAAAGATTGCGGTTCGTTTGAATATCATAGAACAGCATACTGTTGTCGCCGTAAATCGAATAGAGATAATCGGGATCAAGTTCGCGGAAGTACCTTCCACGGTTCTTTCGATCCGTATCAAGCGATGCGGTCAACAAATATTCTTCATACACTGTTCCCCTGGCATACAACGCAAGACGTCCGTCCGTTGTTAGTCCGTTCGGGAATGTACGATCATCGAATAACACTGATCTATCACCGTTCGTGATGTATGAACCGGCGGAACCATTGGCAAGACCGACCAGTGTAAACGGCTCAGTAGGTGTATTAAGATTGATCTCCGTTTCAGCGATTACTTGACCTACTTGTGCTGAAATCTTCGACACACCTGCACCGCTTCCAGCACGATAGTCGAACTCTGCAATACCGTTTATGACCGGCACCTGGACACCTCTTCGTGAAGAATCAGCATCGATCGTTACAATACTGCCGCTGTCGGTCGCGACAGTAAGATAAATTCCATCAGGGATACGGTAATCCCATTGGTCGAACACCATTGCCGTTGCCCGGACTTTTGACTGTCCGTTTGCTTCGACTGCATCTTTTTCCACATTCAATTCAATTCTTGCCGGACGGCCAATAATGTGCATATATCGTTTTTCGAAGAATGCCGTCGTCCCATCCGGATTCACGATCCGAACTTCAAATTCAACATTCCCCTGCGGAACTTCGATATTGATAAAATCTACTAATCCATCCTGTCGAACGGTTCTTTTTACAGCGAACGTGCCGTTCACATATAATTCGGCATCGAAGCCTGAAGCGCTTTGTGCTGTCACTACTTGTCGTGTAAGACTGCTAACAGAGCTGTCCTGCGCCGGTGTAATGATCTGCAATTGCGCAAACGCCGAAGCGCTTAATGCAATTATTGCCGCTAAGTAATATAGTGGTCGTATCTTCATTATCGTTGGTTCCGCACAATCATACGTTTCTTTCTGATTTCAATCAACGCTGTCGCAGCTTTTTCTTCCACGATTGTTCCATCGCTTTGGATCTTTCGAACAGTATAATCATCCGTGAGCATTGTTTCCTCACTTCCTTCTTCTGAAACTTCTGTAATATAGTATAACTGCACCATGCTGTCGTTACGAGAGCAATACATCGTCAACACTTTCCCTTTTACGTTCACACTATCTATACCACGAACAGTTGTCACGGATTTCGGAATCAGGATCAAACCAGCCGGGATCGTATCCAGTATCATCATCGATACGGTGTTCCGTTTCACTTTGCGTTGGATATCTAATTTCAACATATATCGTTCTTTTGATTTATCCCGCAGCAAGGAATCAATGCCGTTTGGTGAATGTTTCGGCAACAGTGTTTCCACCACATACCTCGATGAATCAATACCGCCTTCTGGTATCACTTTCTGAGTAAATTCACTGCGCACGACCCGCATTTCGATGCGGCGATTTACCTGACGACCGTCTTTCGTTTCGTTCGTTGCCAATGGACGGAACTCGCCGTAACCGACTGTTTTCAAACGTTCCGGTGCTATTCCAAAATTGGAGACCAATTTCTGTTTGATCGTATTCGCACGTGCGTGAGAAAGTTCGATATTCGATGGAAATTCTTTCGTCTTCATCGGCGATGAATCCGTGTGGCCTTCAATCAATGCCGTCGCTGACGGGTCTTCTTTCAAGAATTTTGCAGTTGTTTCCAGAGAACTTAAGGCCGTGCTGCGCAAACTCGCCTTACCGACATCGAACAGCACACCGGACATGATAAAGTTGACCGCACGACCTTTTATAGCAATCGCCGCTTCATTCACTGTCGTCAAAGTATCAATGCAGTGCAATGCGCTGTCGCCGACAAAGTAACAGATAGAAGCGGAAGTAGATTTCAGTGTGATTGCATCATACTGTTGGGGACGCTGGATCATAACGGTGTAGCGCAATTTATATTTGAAGTTTTGTCCCAGATTCGTCAATGTCCAATGCAATTCTTGGCCGTCGATCATCGGCACAGCTTCCATGCCGCCGAACGTTGCGCTTCCTTTAACATACCGCATCGCCGGATTCAGCACGTCTCTGAAATCGACTTTTGTAATATTTTCGGTACCTGTATATTCCACCGGTATCTCGATTGCCACCGGCATTTCGGTAATCTGCATTTCTTCCGTAGACGGAGTAAAGTAGAACTCAACGCGGCGGTTCAACGAACGACCGTCGATCGATTTATTCGTGGCAACCGGCCGTGTTTCACCATGTCCCTCAATGCGGATGCGATCAACATTGATGCCTTCTCGTTCAACCAGATAATATTTTACCGCCATTGCGCGCGCCATAGAAAGAATTTTGTTATTCGGAAACTCTTTCGTTGCAATCTTCATTGAATCAGTATGACCGGCAATAATCAACGGCTGATCGGGATACTCTCGAAGAATATCCGCCAATTGTTTCAAGGTGATAAACGCTTCCGGTTTTAACACCGCTTTTCCTACCTCGAAATTCAATCCGGTCAGTTTCATGGATGCGAGCCGTTTGTCTTCTATGAAGACGATATTACGCGGCAATGCGATACGTTGAATGGAGAAGTCTCCGATCTTCGCAATCGATTGACTCAAGACAAGCGAATCAGGACGGACAATGTTTCGTGCGAGATAAAAATCTACTCGTGCAATACCGGATTCCGTCACATTCACAAATCGAGAGGTTGAATCACGCGCAAAATCATTATATCCCATTTCCAGGAATGCCTCTTTCGGAAGTGTATGCGTCCGTACACGGATTACATGCTCACCCGGAAGCACATCGGGGACGGAATATTTTCCGTCATCACCGGTAACAATACGTGTTCCGTCTTCCATCATCAATTCGATTCCTTTTACGCCATTCTCCGTCGAATCCTGATACTTATTCTGGTTATCGTCAAAGAACACTTTCCCGATGATCAAACCATGTGTGCTGAAGACACCACGGCGGATCTCAATGCGCTCTGCCACTTCCGCAGATACCATCGGTGTACCAAATTGTGAAACCGCAAATGCTTGAGCAGTGTTAATTCCGTTTCCTTCCACAGCACCGGCGCCAACCGCAAGGCGATAGACGAAACGAACTGACGCACCGGCGGCCAGTGAATCTTTCAACAGCCACAACAATTCTTTCCGCCCTGTCGGATCGGCAATACGCATTGTATCAATGAACGTTGATCCATTCATATACCGGAAACCGAAAGGAATCTTGTCAACCACCTGGATATCATGAGCTGAACTATTCCCGCTGACATTGGTAACGGTAACCACGTACGTTGCAATGTCGCCGATTTCCACTACTTTCCGAAGCGCTTGTTTTGAAATCTTCAGAAAGGAGACAATCGAACGGACAGTAGCATTACTGAGTGAATCGGTATCGGAAGAAAGAATACCGCCGTTCCACGCCATCGATGCTACGTTCGTATATGTATGTGTTCCCGGTTCTAGATTGGATCGAACACGCGCGACCACAGTAATTGTCGCAGAATCTCCGACAAACACCGTATCGCGTTTCCATTTCCATGTGATGGCATGTGCTGTGCCGCTGTACGATACCGTATCCGTTTCTACGGAAGACGGAACAGAATGGTAGTATTGTACGCTGGACCGGAGATGCTGAACCTGACTCGGTAGTTTGTCCGAAACCACAATACTGTCGGCAAAAGATCCGGAGACATTTTTCAATTGGATTGAGTAGACAACCGTATCGCCGGGATTCGCTTGATGGACATTGGATTCTTTCCACAGTCTCATTGTCGGCGGCAGGAAGAGTAACGTCGGTACTGAATCCAGGATTACCGTTGTCTGGTTTGAACTAATACTTGCGCGATTTAAGGACGCCGTACTGTTCAAGAGTGTATCAACAAAACGGACTTTCACATCAAAGCTGCGCAGTGTCAACGAATCCAATTTTCCAACATTCCAAATAATGCGATGCGATGCCGGCTGATATACTCCGCCCCCTGTTGCGCTCACAAATTTCATTGTCCAGTGGAGAGAATCTGTAACAACGGTATTCGTTGTGGACAGTGTTCCAGTATTTTTCAGGGTGATCGTGTATTTTGCCGTATCCGACATTGCTATGCGCGCCGGACCGCTCTTGTCGAAGATAATGTTCGGATTCAGCACAACGGCAATATTCGCATTAATTACATACTGACCGTTGCCGGAATTCACTAGGTCAACATAACTAGTTATCGTCGGATGAATGAGTGTCAATCTGAACTGGCCTGCGGGTATTCCGTCAAACTTATACGTTCCCGCCGAATCGGTATTGACTGAATCGACAGTGCTCATCAACTCCGCAGGTTGGCTACCTGATTTCGACACTCCACCAGGAATAAATTGTTGTAACACAATCGTAAGATTTGCGGCGGGAATAGGTTCACGTGAAACAAGATAATACACTGCACCGGAGACCGAATTCTGGTTCGGGGTCGGCGGATCGCCGGCGCCACTGACATTCACCGTCACTTCTGTTTCAACAGTAATTTCTCTCCCAAATTCGTTCACGGTGGTAATAAAAACACGGAAGCTGTCTGATTTTGCCACTGGGAAAAGATAATATCCATCCTGTTTTGTCACAATCTGACCGACCAACGAATCCGTTGTTTTTGAATACGCACGAACCATCGCTCCAAGCACTGGCAGGTTTGTGCGATGGTCGATCACCGTTCCTTCAATCGCTCCCGGGAAAAACACAATTTGTACTGTGTCTTTTGCCTTACAACCTTGGCCGTCATCCGCCGATGCAATTGCCATAGCATTCACAAGATTCGTTCCGGCGATTGTGGCCTGCAGAGAATCGGAAACTTTACCGTCTTTGGAATACAACACTCGCATTGATTGACCATTCGTAAACTGACCAATGGTGGTGGTAAGCACAACAGGTGTTCCATCCGGTTTCGGATACCCCAGCGTATTAGTTAATAATACTTCGATATACGATTTGGAACGTCCGTTGCCAATAATCTTCTCCGGTGTAGCGTTAACCTGGATTCGGCATGCCGGATCCGTCTTCGCAACGAACAATGCAAATGCCGTCTGTTCATCATTCTGGAATGCATTGGCAAATGCATAATTAAGCACTAACTCTCCGTCATGAATTTCATACGGCCGTAATTGTCCGACGATGATTATGGAGTCTGTCTTATTTGCTCCGAGGAAATCGACTTCATATGTCACCACATTACCATTAAGTTCTCCATTACCGATCACACGGGGATTGATGATTTGCGGTGGCAGCGTATCGACAACAATAATTTTCGTCAACGGTTCGGCGGTGATATTTTTCAGGTGGATCACATACGACATCGTATCACCGATATGAACCGTATCCTTCGATACGCGTTTCGTCAATTGCATTTGGAAGGTTTTATTCGTCCTTGGTTCAATCAACGTAACCGCCTGTGCAATAATTTGTTCCGTCTGATCGGTCGTTGCAAATCCGGTGTTCAAAATCAGTTCAAAATTCGGTCGATCGAGACGAATGTTGCTCTTGATATAGAATGAATCGACTTCTCCAACATTGATCGTATCTTTCATGAACATCACTACGGAACCTTCAAGTCGTAGAGAATCACCGAATGTCATTCCAGACTCACTGAGTGGCACGATTGATACTTTTGCCGACCGGTCTGCACCGCCATGTGGTAATTCGATGCGGATATTCTCCAGTTGGAATGGAACGGGGTCACGAACGATAACGTGGGTCAATTTTCGGTTAGAAACGTTTGTGACGCGCAAAACATAGTTCAACGAGTCGCCAGTATATGCCGTTGGTGACGATACACTCATAGTGAGCAACAATTTATCTAGCGTGCCAATTAATGATGTAAATGACGCTTCAGCATGTTGCAGCGATGTTTCATTTGCTTTTGCATAAGCAATATTCGTTACCTGTTCCGGGATATACGGACTGCCGGATACTGTTGAAACAATGACTACCGAATCGCTCCCTCCAATTTCCATTGGACCGATATCAAATGTCATAATATTATTATCAATCGTTCCGTTGGCATAGAGAATTGTATTCTTCGACACCTGTTTCGGCAGTGTGTCGATGACAACCACATTCGTCAGTTTCTGTGTACCGTTGTTCTTTATGCGAATAGTGTATTGGATCGTATCACCATTCACCGCTGCCGATTTAGAAACGTATTTGTTCAAAATGAGGTTGGCCACATTCGGATTAACGGATTGATTCCATACCGTAAGCACAGTCGACGAGGTAATCGGCGTCAGGCTTGTGATGGCAAACGCAGTATTCCTGAATCCTAAAATATTTGTCTCCTTCACTCGCGCAATGACAGAAACGACAACACTGTCCGATGGCTGCAGTGTGTCAGCCGAAGCAATCATAATATTGTTCTGCAAAACTGTATTGGAAGAGACAAGCAGTACCGATAATGTTTGAGCATCAATCGTATCGGTGACCACCACATTCGGTAATGGTATTGTTCCCGTATTTTTTACAACGATACGATATTGAAGCGTATCACCCAACGCAGCCGAATCTGTATTGACCGACTTGGTAATTGAATGAGATGGAACTTTAACGATTGTTTGATACCATGATGTTAGTACGGTCGACGATATGGTCGGCGTTAGATCCGTACTGGCATACGCTGTATTCTTAAATCCAGTGACATCAGCCGTATGAATTCGCGTTCTGACAGTAACGACACTGCTATCGCCCGGATTCAGTGTATCAATCAAAGCCATCACGATATTGTTCGGCAAACCGGTATGGGACGAATCTACTATTAAAGACATCGTTTGGGTATCAATAGTATCGGCTACCACTACATTCGGTAACGGCGCTGTTCCCGTATTTTTTATGATGATACGATATTGAAGTGTATCACCCACTGTTGCGGAATCTTTATTGACCGACTTGGTAATTGTATGAGAAGGAACTTTAACGATTGTTTGATACCATGATGTCAGTACAGATGACGATATGGTCGGAGTCAGATCGGTGCCGGCATACGCTGTATTCTTAAATCCATTGACATCAGCCGTATGAATTCGCGTTCTGACGGTAACGATACTGCTATCGCCCGGCTTCAGTGTATCAACCGAAACTGTCACAATATTGTTCAGCAGAACGATATGGGATGAATCTACTATCAAAGACATCGTTTTATTATCAACTGTATCTGTTACCATCACATTTCGCAACAAGGCTGTTCCCGTATTTTTTACAACGATACGATATTGAAGTGTATCACCCACAGTTGCAGAATCCTTATTGACCGACTTAAGAATTGAATTAGAAGCCCCATTCTTGATAATGGTAACGGCCGTATCGCTTACCGGAAATACCTGTAATGCGAATAATGTCGCTTTATTCAGCAGTTTCTTCGCAGTAGATCCTATTGCAATCCGAACTGTAACAGACAGCATTTCCTTATATGCCGAATCAATCGATCCGATCTTCCAAGTAATACTGTGTGACATCGGATCGTAAATGCCGCTATGTGACGCATTCACAAATTCCATATCGGCATTCAACGTATCAACAACATTTACGTTGGATATCATAAATGCGTTCGGATTTCTTATGACAATACTATATTGGGCTGTATCACCAACAATTACTTCTGTTGAACCCGATTTTTCGATTGTCGGCACTGAGGTAATTTCAACCGGGATATTGCCGTTAAGAATATAGTATCCGTTCTCAGGAATTGTGATTGTAGCCAACCCGTTTAATTCCGATGCTCCCAGTACAACTTTATATTTTCCCGGTTTAATATCGACAAATTCATACACTCCACGTCCATCCGTTACTGTCTTTAAAACGCTTTTCGAAATAATTCTCACTTCGCCGCCTTTCACCGCTTTGTTATCACCAGCGGTAATATCAAATAATTCAATCGGCATGTTCGCAATATAAATCGGAGAATTCGAAATCCAATAGTAGACTGTTCCAGAAATGGAATTCTTATTCGGAATGATGTGCGTTGTTGACCCAGTAATATCTACAGGGACATAGGTCGTAACAGTATTGGACAACTCAAACTTGTCGGATGCCGACACATCAACACGATAGGTTCCTGTTTTCGGCACAAACATTAAGAACTTGCCGTCATCACGTGTGGTATCGGCATCGATGAGTACATTCGTCGTTGAATCGATCAATCGCACAAATGCACCTTTATAGAATTTCTTCGCAACATGGTCCTTCACTATACCGCTAATGGCACCTGGATAGAACTCCACACCGATCGTATCCGATGCATTGCACAGACTGAGTAACTGTACGACAACCTTCGCCTCAACATGTGTTGCCGAAATGAGACTCGCGTTCAATGAATCGATCGCATACCCGTTTACCGTATGATGAGTAATTGTATCTTTGCCATTGGAAAATTTCCCCATATCAGCGGAGAAAAATACCGGTGTTCCGTCTGGCTTCGCAACTCCGAGCGTATCGGTGATACGTGCTTTAATCACAGCCCATTGTAATCCATTGCCAATAATCTTTTTTATGGAATTTTCAATCTGGAGCATACATGATTCAGACTGAAGGATGTTTACTTGGATGTCGGCAGACGACAGTACCACCGTACCGATACTGTCGGTCGCATATGCCGTATTTTTAACAAGATACCGGCCAGCGATGGCTGTTTTCACCACCACCGTGATAATGACAGAATCCGGTGTCGTGGAAGTGATTGTTCCGGCATTCCATGAAACGATGTTTCCGCTGACAGTTCCTTTTGAAGCCTTTACGATTGAAAATTGAGTCGGCACTGTATCCAATACCATTACTTGTGAAGCGCTGAGATTACCGCTATACCCTGCTACAATCTTGAACTGAACAGTATCACCGGAGCGAGCGCTATCGTGTGACACTGTTTTATTCAATGAAAGTGTTCCCCACCCTTCAACAAAAATCTTTGCCGTATCGCTCTGCAACACCAATGGTATTCCGTTGAGCAATTGGTACCGCACCGTAGCAATATTATCGATCCGGGTTCCGGCAGGTGTCTGAGCATAGACCTGCGAACTCAGAGCGAAGATCACTCCGCTGAGCAGTAGATACGAGGCAATATGTTTAATTACATTTTTCATGAAAAAAACTTCTCCGGAGCCCCTTCCCCTGAAGGGAGCTCCGGAAAAGATGTTGCATTAATCGATCGTCACTTTAAATCTTATTTGACCCGTATGGGTCGCAATATTTAATAAGCGAGGACCGACTGTTCCAAGAGATACCGTGATTGTTCCGGAAGAAACAACCACTTCGTCTGCATCGGCACCATCCGTCTTAGCCGTGAACGTGTTCCCGTTCGCGGAATTGTTGATCTGAACGGAACTGGTAAGATATGTTGTGGTCGACGGAGAAACGTCTGAAATCACGATCTGATTTGCAGAACCGGAACCGGTATTGGTATAGGTGATAGTGTAGATTAGCGTATCACCCGGACGTGCGCGGCCAGATTGTGTACTCACCGTTTTTCCCAGTGTCATTACCGGCGCTTTTACCGTTGTAATGTGATATCCGTTTGCCGATGAACCCAGCGTTAATGAAGAAATCACGTAATAGGCGCTGTCTCTGCTGCGGTCTCCTTGATTCTGTGCAATGCTGTCGCGGGCAATAAAGAACACGGAATCACCCATTGCAACAATCATTGTGTCCGAAGCAAGATTCACCGGTGTATCTGTTCCAAGATCATATACACCATCTTCATCGGTATCGCGGAACAATTCCCACGTTATCGGTAAAGAATTACTGCGTGTGAATGTTGCGGAATCGGCTCGGTTGCCAAGGTTCTTTATTTTGATTTTGAACTCGATCACCTCGCTAACGTTCACAGAATCGTCATCATTATCGGTCACAAAACTGTTCGTCATTGCGGAAACCTTCATTTCCCACTCGCCGCTGCCATCAACAGTGCTTGTGGACGGGCCTCCGGGAGGTCGCTTGGTGCGGCCGCTAATGCTGTCCGTGTAGACCAGATATGCTGTATTGGAAATCTCCGTTCCGGCAGTAACTCCATCATTCACCGTTACTTTGAATTTCAATTGTCCGGTCATGCCGCCGGTGATA
>Ga0172379_10006687_pt1 | contig 15302 bp, 9 predicted proteins | sample GrowelOW334metaG_FD_119756 | JGI IMG/M metagenome (GOLD analysis project Ga0172379, IMG submission 119756) | Groundwater microbial communities from an aquifer near a municipal landfill in Southern Ontario, Canada - Groundwater well OW334 metaG | ecosystem: Environmental > Aquatic > Deep...
GGTTCGGTGGTGTCAGACTCCAGGATTTCATAGCCTGCTTCCCTGAGTCGCCCGAAAATAAGGGCGGTGTCGGCCTGATTAAGCCGGCATCCAAGCGTAACCGCCGCCGCTGTTTTTTTTCTTTCTGAAGGCATTCTTATCCTTTATTTTGAGTATTTGAAGCGAATCATCGATTATTCATAATATCCTTTCCTTTTTGCCAGCCAGGAAGATAGGCATCCATCAGACTCCTGAATAACTTGCCGTGGTTGGGAACCCGTAGATGGAGAAGTTCATGTACGATCACATAATCCATAAAAGATTTTTTGAGCGAAAGAATATCTTCGTTGAAGGTAACATATCCATTGGACGAACATGATGCCCACTTCTTTCTCATTTTCTGAATTCTTATTTGAACAGGCTTGACTTTGACAGTTTTTGCCCAGTCAGTCACATGTCTTTTAAATGTCAGTTTTTTATACATCTTTAAATTGAGTTAATCATTTTTTCTGCAATTTGAACCATTTTGTCCTTACCGGCAACTGGGAAGAGGAACTTGTAGAGCTCGGCCTTGAGTTGTCTCATCTCCGAGGAATTATCCTTAAAGTTGGGAAATCTTTCAAAAAGGTTTTTCACTACCTTCGCATTCTTTTCAGGTTCCTGTATGCCTTCCCCTTTCAATATCCAATATAACGAGAAGGTCAGAGAATCAAAGCACAGTTCATTCTTCAATCTTTTCGACTCAACAATCTCGTTGGCTGCCAAACACATTCTCTTTAACGTCACTTCGGAGGTAATCTGTCGGTCGTCATATGCTTCGAGTATGGCTTCAGCCCTGTCCCCGATAGGCCGCAGAAACGGGCTGTCAGCATCCTCCGCGTCAACAGTCTTCCTGATGCTGTTGACAAGATTGATTATCTTGGCATTCTCAGAAGTTCTTGCTTTTTTGATCGCGTCTATTGTGTGTTCGTCTATTTTCACGCCAGGAAGAACTTTGTCAAGACCGTATGCCGAAGCCTTTTCCCGAATTAATGTTTCCGTTTTTCCGGCTACATCCCCGTAAAGAATCGTCTGTTTTGTAAAAGCATTCCTGATGATCTGGTATAGAGAGGACATTCTTGAAAAATCATCAAGGTGGTTCCTGAGTTCCGGGGACGGGGAAATTATCTCGTAAAGCGTCTGAATCTGCATGTAGAGTTTTAAGAACTCATCCCTGCTCTCCTTGTCGGGAAAATAGTCAATCGCCCTCTCGACAGACTTGTCGTCCATGTTTCCAAGGCATAATTCGAGATATCGTCGCGCATCCTTTTCCATAAGATGCTTGAATCTTTCAAGGAGGACATCAAGTCCCTCGATAACTCCGCTGACCATGTCGGAATCAAACGCAAGAGCCTTTTCCAGCTTCTCAAATATGCCGACAAAGTCAACCACAAGACCGCACGGCTTTCTAGATACCCTTTTTTCATGCAGGGGAGGCATTCCCATCTGGTTATAATCTGTCTGACCTACTTCGGCCTCATATGGTCGGTTCACCCTTGCAATAGCCTGGAGCAGGACATGATCCCTCATGGGTTTGTCAAGGTACATGCAATAGAGGATTGGCGCATCGAATCCGGTTAGAAGCTTGTCAGTCACAATGAATATCTTGGGAACAGTTCCGGCCTTCGGGAAAAGTTTGCGTACTTTCTTCTCGTTGTCCTCGTTTATCTGATGACGGTAGACGACCGGGTATTTCTCGCTGTCATGCTGAGCCGGGCTATACACCGGCATCGAATATTCGGGTGGCAGGAGCTTATCAAGAGCATCCTTGTATAAAGCGCATGCCTCCCTGTCAACGCCCACCAGGAAAGCCTTGTATCCCATGGGCTCCACGTTCTCGCAGTAATGTTTGGCCACAAAAGCCGCCACCTTGTCAATTCTATCCTTGGATTTCAGGAAAGTCTTCAGGCGAAGGGCATGATCGAGAATCCTGTTCAGGTCATCGACATCGGATATTCCCTCGGCTTCGGCGAGTGAAAGGAATTCCTTTTCAAGCTGTTCGCGGGGAACGCGGATCTCATTTGGAGCCAGCGCGTATTTCAAAGGTACTGTAGTTTCGTCCTCGATCGATTCCCTTATCGAATACTTGTCCAGATAGCCTTTGTCATCTTCTTTGCCGAATATCTTGAATGTCCCTTTGCCGTAGGCCGTCTTGTCAATCGGAGTTCCCGTAAAGCCAATCAGGGTTGCCTTTGGAAGAGCCCCTATAAGATAGTTTCCGAGATCACCGCCAATAGTTCGGTGGGCTTCATCTATGAGAATAAAAATATTATCTCTGGTGTTAATGTTCTTCGGGACGCCATCGAACTTATGAATCATCGAAATGACAAGCCCCCTGAAATCGGATTCGAGGAGCTTGTTGAGCTTCTTTTTTGTATTCGCATGTTCGATCTTGATGTCATGCGTCTGCATTTCTCCGAGAATCCGTTCCACCCATCCTGTTAGCTGTCCTTCAAGCTCATTGCGGTCAATCATGAGGATGACAGTCGCTTTGCCGAATATCTCCTTCTGCTGAAGGATTAAGCGGGCCGCAGTTATCATCGTGAAAGTCTTTCCGGAACCCTGCGTATGCCACACAAGCCCGGTCTTCCGGTCTTTGTCGGAACAACGTTCTAAAATCTTTCCTATCGCCTTGGTCTGATGCTGGCGCAAGACAGTCTTTTGAAGTTCGTCGTCCTTGTAATAAAACAGAATCCATTCCTTGAGCATAGTAAGAAAACGCTTATGTTCAAAGAATGTTTTCACTCTGTTTTCATAAGTATCCTTTTCCAGGTGAGCAGGCTCCCCGGGTTGAATATGATCGGGCAGAAATGCCCTGCCTACTTTCCACCGGAAGATATTCTTTCTGTCGAGATTCCAGGTGACACCGTAATAGAAATCGATTAGATGCGTGATATCGAACACCTGCTGAGTTGTGAGCATCTCTGGAGTTTCATGATGATATTCGCGGATCTGCGTCAAAGCTTCCTGCAGACCATCCTTTTTCTTTGCGCTCTTTGTCTCGACGATTGCCACGGGAATACCGTTTATCAGGAACATTATATCGGCACGGTTGGTTTCACGTCCGTTTGTAAACTGCCATTCGTCAGTAACTTGAAATATATTGTTATCAATCCTGTCGTAATTTATGACTGTTACATTCCTGTTTCTTTTCTCCTTATGGTCGTAGATAGTCTTTTCTCCTCGGAGCCAGGCGAGAATTTCGGCATTGCCTTCAATACTGTTTCGTTCGGACTCAATGCGGTGGATGATTTCATCGGCATTGTCTTTTGTTGTGAATCCGGGATTCAGCTTTATCAGTTTTTCACGGAGTATGTCATTGAAGAGCATCCCTGTTTCCCCCTTGCGCAGAGACAGGGCATCCGCCGAGCTGACATAATCCCAGCCTATCTCCGCCGCATACTTAAGCAGGGGGTTTTGAACAGTAATTTTTTCTGATATCATGTTCCCTTTCGCAAAAATACAAAGAATGCCAACTTGTCAGGAACCTTGCCAGGTAGTAAAAAATCGCCGCAGGTCCTTTAAAGCTTTCTCAAAGGATTTATCAGCCCGCATACAATGTTCGATATCTATTTTCTCTATAATTTCATTGGAGTATTCCAATCCGCCCAGGAGAGGACGCACTCCTGTCTCCCGCACCGCATTTGCCAGGAGATTTTTGTATCTGTCCCTTTGACACTTGAAATCCGGCGCCTGGCACCCTCTGCCAAGCACTTTCTTGAAAGCTTCTGAATCAAGAAGGAGCCATCTTTCGATGTGTGGGGAAGGAATCATATGTGCAATAAATTCGGACATATTGTCCGGAACCACTTTATTTATCTGCTTAAGCCTTTCATTCAGGCCAATGCAGTTGGAATCAGTTGCAATAACCACAAGGCTTGGAAAGAATTCTCGCCCAGATGAAATATCCTTGAGAAGCTTCTCAAACTCTGCAACCGCCCTGCCATATCCTCCGATGGAGCTTCTGACACTGATCTCAACAGGCACATTGTAAGCTGAACTAAGACGGTTCAGGAGAGTCTTCCCAACCCGTTCGTGCGCGTCGTCTTCGCCGAAAAGCAGTATTTTACGCATCGAAATCACCTCTGAGCATTCTCACGGAAACCGGCATTTTTTCAGCAGCCGGCAGCTCTTCCAAGCCTTCATCAATGGCGTTATTCTTGGCAAGCGCACCCCAGATTGAAAAGGGATTTATTTCCGTAACCCCTTTGCTTCTCCTGCATACATAAAGATTTTCATCAGGAATAAGATCAGGAAGAATTGGGGAATGCGTAGTAACTATGATTTGAGCATTGCCTCCCGACGCCATAGTCTTGAGAAGTTCTGCAATAAGCCTGATCCTGCGCGGATGCACACCGTTTTCCGGCTCTTCAAATCCAACCAGAGTGATTGGCTCCTTGGAGGCACTTAACGAAAGAAGTCCCAGAACTCTGAGAGTACCTTCGGAAACAACACGTGCGGGAATAGGCACATTGCCTTCAATTATCTTAAGTTCCACCTCGCCAATGTCATTCACATCAACATCAATATTTGTGATTGACGGAATTATTGTATTCATGGCCTTTGCAATCCCCCGGAGCTGGTTTTGCCCCTGCTCTGTCGCTTTCAGGGTGTTAAGGAATGGGGCGAGTTCTTCACCCATAAGCCCGATATGCGTCACTTCCTTGACCGAATTTGAACCCCTCATTTTTTCTCTCGGCTCAAAGTAATAAACGCTCCATCCGGATAACTCATGCTTAAGAGCTGTGATATGGGGATAATGTGGCGGGTATAGCGGCATGGAAAGAATGCTGTGGTCAAGATGCACATCATGATATGTCGGATGGGCTTGACCTTCCATACGAAGATGAAGTTTCCCCTCTATTTTTTCCAGGAACGCATTGCGGCCTGTCTTCAGTTCCCCCTTGCTGTTGAGAGCTGTGACATGCTCGTCAACAACCCGCAGTATCCCTGACTTTGGCAGTATTTCAACTTCAATCCTGTATCGCAGATATTTTTCCCGGATATATTGCGATTTAAGTGCCTTTTCAGCATTAGACTCATACTCGGCGGCTTCTTCTTTCACCATTACAGCACCGGATTGCTTCATCTCCTTGATCAGGCGATCCACGTGCTTTATGGTTAAATCTGAAAGTTCGACATCCACTTCCACAGAAAAGCGTGCGGAATGTTTCTTAAGCAATCCCTTCAGTCCATCATCTGGAAATGAAAATGATTCAAGCGGGGACCCCCTGTACGGTGCTGCAAAAGCTTCCTTCAGGGTACGGCTTTGAACAATCCGGCCAATCAGCTGCAAGGCATCGAGAAAATTGCTCTTACCTGATGCGTTCGGGCCGAACAGTACGCAGAACGCCCCCAGCTTCACCTCAAGATCCTGAAGAGACTTATACCCCTTGATGTGAATTCTCTTAAGCATCTTTTATCCTCCATGTTTTATTATATGTTCTCTCGCGAATTTTCAAATTATTCTATCTTTCATATTTTTCCAACTCCCTATCAATCCCGTACGCATTTATAACTAATAGTTTGTCAATCATGTCAAGACACCGCTCTTTATATTCCTCTTTATTGCTTTGCCTATAGGATCTAACAATCAGTTCTGCAATTTGCTCAACTATGTAATACACTTTATCCCCAGGTTTAATTTGCCCTTTTTCAAATAAAACAATAATGGCTTCACATATTTTAATAATTTCTTCACTAATATCAGCCGTTGAATCCCTGAATGTAAATATGAGGTCATCAATATTTTCTTGAAAAGCTTCACTTTTTATAAATTCAATTATTAACTCCCTGCATGATTTGAGATCACGTTTCCCTGTATTTCTCAAACATCGGGCTGCGATGTCACGTATTTCCTTGACTGGATCATTAAAAAATTGTTTTAATATCATGATCGAAAAGTCTCGACATTTCTTTGTTAAGACATTTGTCGAGGCAATTTCAGCAAGACCTTTTCTTTTTGCATCATCACCCTTAATACACTCGACAACCATCTCTTTAATGTCACTACTATTGAATTGAGCAAGTGCAACATGTCTTGCTCCGCTTTCACGAACTGAACTAGATTTTGAATCTAGCATTCTGCGCAATAAAGGCTTTAGTTTATCGAGATAACAAAAGCTTGCATAGTAGATGAACCTATCAACATGATGTGTAGCCAGAAGATAATCATCATTGATATTGCAAAGTCTGATAAATAAATCAACGGCCTTGGCTTTGTCGTGAGTGTATAGAGCAAGCAGCGCATTTGGAACGGTTGTTCGTACAGCTGTAGATGGGTCATTCACCATAATTTCTATGTAAGGAACAAACAATTTTAATCTCTCGGGATGATCAAACAACAGTGAGCCTATTGATTCAGCCGCACACCCTCTGACACAATTAATTGCATCCGTTTCCAAATTAAATTGGCGAGCCTCGTCATTATTTTCCTTAAACCTGACTTTAGATTCATTTTCTTTTGGATTATCTGAGCGTGTTGCAAGCCAGCCTAGGATGTGAATAATATCATCCGGGATATTGTCGTCTTTAAATTTCGTAATAAAACTGCAAATCCAACGATCTCCTGGTTTATCCTTAACGCTATGTATTTTTCGGATTACTCCAAAGGCCATCTCACTGCAAACCTCGGATTCTCTTAATCCTCTCAGGACAGCTTGGAAGTAATAAGGATGGACAGATTCATCAAAAACGAATGCTAATTTTGCAAATCTTGATGGATTTTTCTTTGTTTCTGCTTCAAGAACCTCTGATAATTGCCCCGGGCCGCCTTTTCCCCATTCATGTCGCTCCTCATCGTCATATCTTTCAATCGCTTTAATCCATTGTGAGTCTGTCATCTTTGAGGCTTTGTCTTCAGGAATAGGAGATGGGACTCGAATTGCTCCAGATTCAACAGGGGGAGTAATTACAGCTCCGGGATATTTTCTTTGCCACTCGCCAATTCTGGCTTTTACTTTCTCTGTCCTGTGATTTGAATCGAGCGCCGGCAAAACAATGCATTGCCAATATCCTCTACTCTTATAGCCATTTTCTGACAACTCCCATTTGGGATAATATGATAACAAACAATTTTCGAGTTGAAGATAAAGTTCATTCGAACATAATTGGCTTATATGTTTGATAAGTTCATATGCCGCCCAATGTGAAAAATCACCGCTTCCTCCTCCCGACCAAGCTGATTCCAATCTCTGGGGATTTTCAAGAATATATTTAACTGCATGATCGGCAAATTGGGGAGCAGATACAGTTAAAGCCCGAATAAGAAGAAAATTAACACTATCGTAGTTTCCATATAGGGAAAGTTTATCAAAGTGCTTTGCAAAATGCAATGGATTTTTTTCTGATAATATCCTTAATGCTTTTTCTAAGCCAAGAAGGATGGCATCTTCCAAAGAGATGGGATCTTTTTCTCTGTAGAACCGAAAACACCATACTTTATCTATCTTTAACTTGCCATCCCTTTCTTTAGCTGTTTCCTCGACTATTTTTAAGAAATAAGGAAGAACATTATCAAGATATTCAAGTGGTGCATTCCTAGCTATTTCTAATATTTCATGCTCTCCGGTTCCGTCATGATTGAGAAATTTGTGTTCTATTTTGTCTACACAAGTTTTAGCCAATATCTTCTTCAAGTAAATTCCCAAAGCTTCGGCACCCCATGAAGGTTTTTTCTTTGATAATTCATAAATACATGACCAGAAAGTGTGGGCATTATTTAAATCTATTGTGCCAATTTCAAGCAAGTTGATAAATAGTTCAAATACAACTCTATCTACAGGCAAAGCATGATGTGAGATAATATCACTTATCTTTTGATTCCATTCTGGTGATTTTCCGATATAAGGAATTAGGAGCTCAACCGATTCTTTAGGATAATATTTGATTTGATTATTGATTATAAATAAAGATTGCTTATGGACATCTTCATTTGCCGTGTTCATCCATTCAGAAAGAATCTTCTTTTCATATAAGAACTTAAACCAACTACTACTACGAATGAAAACAAGAAACACTTCCCTAAAGAGAATTGTTTTCGAGTCTTCAATATATTCTTTTAGTAAATTCCACTGTTCTTCATTTGCATAATCCAATTGCCCTAGAAGCTCCAAAGCGCATTTTTTTATGTGGAAACGGATATCTGGATCATTAAGTATACATCGTATATCAGATACAAATTCTAAATGGTCATAATCGTATTTATGAAACAGAACCTGCCTCAAGGGGGCACGTTTAAATAAGTGCTGTCCGGAGACTTTAAGATATTCAATTATGTCTTTTTCATTTGCAACAAAGCGACGCGCAAAGGCATAATCAAAAAATGACTCGTGGAAGAAACTGATTTTCTTATCATTTAAAACTAATACATTCTCAGATTCCATTGCACGTACAGTTTCCTGAAAATCATCCAGGACAACATTCTCATGAACAGAGAGAGTCTGATTCTCAGTCATAACTCCACACAGCTTGTCAATGACATTCGTCCATTGGCTAGCACTTACACCAGTTCTTTTTCTGACTGCCTGTTCTTTGAATTCCCAATAATCCTTAAAAAGGTCAGTAGAAGTTGAAAATGCATTGACTGCTTTTTGTGGACGGTATTTCATTTGAGCAAATATTGAAAGATTTAGCGGGAGTCTAAGCAGTTCTATCTGTTTTTCAGTAAAATCTGAGGGGCTAAATTCTAGTTTTACCAACGTGCTTTTGACATTATCAGTAGAAAACAGCTTAACATCCACTTGTTGCGCCGGGCCTTTGTCGGAAATCAATTCTCGCAAACGGTTGTCTTTTTCAAGATCAAAAGAACGACAAGCCATCAATAATCGCATATTCGGATAATACTCTACCTGCCGGATAATTTCGTTTACGCAAAAGAAAAATTCAGGATTTCTCCCAGATGCTGTACTAACTGCATCCAGCTGATCAATAATGAGAATGGACTGCCTTGATTTCGCAATATTGCCTAAGACCTCCACTGGAGAACTAGGGAGATTTAATTGATGGCCAATGTTTTCTGGTAGATCAGTCGGATTAAGTCTGTCTATTCTGAAATATAAATGAGGAATCCTTAAAGAAACAATATCTTTGATAGTTTCGCCTAAAACAAATGTCTTACCAATTCCCGCTTTTCCAGAAACAAGAACGGAACGTTTCGGGCCTTCACCCAAAAGGATATTTTTTATAAGATCAGTTTCATCACGAGAAATTGAAATATTCCCAAAGATTGGATTTATCAAAGATTCGTAACGTTTATTACAATCGTCAATTGAGGCTAATACAGATTTATCTTTTGAATAATCTACTCGTAAATAACCTAATCTTATCATTCCAGTCCAAAGGTCATCTGCAAACAATAATTCATGGATGTTCTCAAGCGCATAATCAGCAAGAGAATGTCTTACACTTTCACAGCTACACTTGAAAAGTGTTCTTAGTTTAGTTTCTGCTTTTTCCTTTAGACTCTCCTCATCTATAGTTCGAATTTCAATTCTTTTTAGATGGTCATATGCAATCGCTTGAATGATTTTATCTTTTTCTTCTTTGGGAAAGTCAGATGCGAGTGAATATTTTTCTAGAATGAACGGTTGCCATCCTTTAATAATTTTATCCCATTCAGCCTTTTTGTCATTACTCGTCAAAAAATCATTACAGAATTTATCCAAACTATCAGTTTTGATTGCGGCATCAACAAGTTCATCAAGTAATCCGACACTATCGGTTGAGATAAAAATGAATTTGTCTTTTTTGCCGATTGTCTTTTCAAATGCATTCTTAAGCACTTTGTTTGAAAACAATTCTGCGGTGTCCCAACCTCCTGGCTTCGCATGCTGCCTCTTCACCTGATGATACTCAGTAATTTCACCTTTCTTAAGGCAAAACTCACAGCCTACACCTTCTTCTCCAGGAGGTTCAAGCTGTATAGAGACAGCCTCTTCTGCCATTAGTTGTGCAAGACAGTATACCGTCCATTTTCCCTCATAACGGTTACCATATTTATCGCTGGCTCCACCTCTTAACGGCATAATTTATCTCCAGAATATTAAGTTCTGACATCTTTTACATCAATCTCAAAATCTCCCACCCGTATTTCACCAGTCATCAGCTTATTCAATGTCGTCTTGAATAAATCCTGCAACGCGGATTTCTTAACCGAGTGACTTTCTAATTTCTTATCTAGAGAATCTAATAGTTTGATTATTCCATCTTGCTCATAGTCTTTCGGAAAAGGAACGGGAAAGTCCGCTATAATTTTTGCGTTTAAATTTGGTTGTTGCGCTCCATGGCCTAATGCTCTTATACGTTCATAAGACCATGTGAATATATGATAAAGGAATTTTGTTTTTATCTTATCATTTTTCGGAATAATGGCCGCACATGCTTGGTTTGTAGCAGCTTCTATCCCAAGAATTGCTACCTTGCCACGCGTTATTCCCTGCCCATACATTGCCATAAGAAGAGAACCTGAAGGTAAAAGTTTTGCTGAACTGCTTTTAAGTCCTAATTCAGTTATTTTCTCATCGGTATCCTTTATAGTACAATAGCCTAACTCTGCTGTTTTAACCCAAGGAATTGAACCATTCCAATATTCAGGTCTTTCTCTTGAAGGTGTTCCTCCTGCCGAAATTTCTGCTATATCACCAATCTTTTTCACCACCCAGCTTTCCGGAATTCCTCCGATTGGAGTCGATTTTGTTTTTTCACCACGGAGGCCACAGGAAAAAACAAAATTCATTGTGGAATTTTTCAGGTCACGAAGGGACTGGATAATCTTTTCCTGGATTGAAATTGCATTCTGCAGATTCAACAACACCGCCGCTATCTTCTCCTGCTCGGGAAGAGCTGGAAGGGAGATCGGTTGATTTAGGATATCTTTATCTGTAACCGCTGGATAACTTGCCCCATGCTGTAAATCTGCTATTGATTTGCTCAAGCCATCTGAAAGAAGGAGGAAAAAAAGAAACTCAGGGATTGCCAATTTCCTGTTTGCCCTGACAATACAGAAAGCAGTTGATGCAATGTTATTATCATACTGTTCTGGAACAAGAGCGATCCTACACAGTGTTGGACGAATAGTCGCATAGATTACATCTTTTTCGTAAATGATTTTACGAGCCCTGCCAGGTGCATCATTCACATTAATCAGCACAGGTGCTGTTATTGAAAACGTATCATTGGAGACAGATGATACATCTACATAGTAGAAAGCGTTTCTTTCATCATATCTTGGATTCCACTGAGATGTTTTACAGCAAACATCCTTAAGAATAACCTGTTTCCATTTGTCTTTCATAAAACTCTTTCGTTTTCAAGGACATTCACAAATTATTTTTTTCTTTTGTATATAAGTTGAACATAAATATATGAAGATGAATCAATCGAGCATCATCATCTTTTGAACGAAAAATGCAACTCCATTCTGCTTGTCTGTCTAAACATGATGCGATCTTATTTAATTTCAGATGAGATTCAAGTGCTGGTTTTACTTTTTGAACTATTTCAGTAAATCCAGCAATATCTTTATTGAATATTATTACCGCAGCCTTGCAGTCCCGCCATGTCAGATAGTCAAGAAGCTGATCAATTGAGTCGGATATAGTTTTCTGACCATTCCAAACTTTGCACTCAGCAACAAATGCGGATCTGTCTTCAGCTTCTATCCTGATGTCGGTTTTACCTGCTTTCCTAAATGTTTCTCCGGTGGCATCACCCATGTAAACCGCATTTAAATGAGAAAGTACAATATCTCTTAAATCTTCTTCGCAATGGACAGAATAAGTTTGAGGAGTAGTTTCAAAGGAACGCCCCACATGACGAATTATATTCAAAATGCTTTCATATTCTTGATCAGAGATTCCCCATTCTTTCTTATCTCCATTATTTAGAGTAGGAGGAAGAGGTTTTATAACCTTTTTCTGGAGATGAATTGGCTTAAAATCAGGTGCGCTAGGATTTCTCCTGAGTGGAATATTCAATATCTTCGCAAGTTCCCCATGGTTCTCCAGATTTTTCCTGCGCTCTTCAATTTTGGAACAAACATTCTTGTAAAGATTAATATTAAAATTATTTATCGCATCTTTCTGCCACGAAATATACTCTTTGATGAGTTTCAGGTTGTCCTTGATGTCTTTTTCAATGCATTTTGCATCTTGGTTTCTTTGTTCAAATATCATTCTTAATTTATTTTCAAACACCGTTCCAGTTGGAAAATTGCATCCCATTGTGTTTGGCCTATGATGCCAAAGTTCGGGATTTCCGTCAAACGGAAGATATATGTTGATCCTGACCCCCGGAACTTCAACTCGGACCTTAAGGAAAACATCTGTGACTCCAAGTTTTGTCTCCTGTGGTTCGTCTCGGGTAATTTGTTCTTCGTAGATTTTCAGCGATTCTACAGTCATTTGACTTACAATATTCTCGACCATGGCATCAACATGCGTTGAAAGAAATTGCTCTTTAGGGATTGCTTCAACCATTTTGACTGACTCGCGTGTTTTAAATGCAAGCAAGTCAGATAATGCATTTCCGCAGAATAAATTGTTATCCCCTTCAAACATCTAACGACCTCGCATTTTGTATCCCGATTTTTTGTTTCTTTTACATTATAGAGGCAATTGTAAAACTACCTCTTATGAACTGATTGCTTATGTTGGTGTTCATGGCTTTAGCATGTGAAACCTATTGAATATTAAGACACACTAAAGTTGTGAACTCCAACAAGATTTATTCCCGCAGCAACCCCCTCCTGTATTTTTGCGATCATCTTAATCGCTTTATCCTCATAATTATATTAAAAGTACCGATGCCGTAGACACTATTTTACTTCTCACTATTTACAGGCTTTGAATTCTGATTCATCGCCATTATGGAATACGATCTTTCCGTTCATCACATTTCCGGCAATGCTGAAATATCCGCTCCCGGATACTGGATCGCATTCGTCGCTGCCTTCCCACGTGAAATCCCAGCGATTACCGTTTTTTCTTATGTCCATGAACCCGTCAACACAGATGAAATGAAACTGTCCACTCCCGCCGCTGAGACTGATATACCCCGGCTAGGTAAGATCAATATCCTCCTTGGCCCATAGTTCCATTTCCATTATCTCCCATTTCCCCGAGAGCTTGTCAGCCAATTTTGATTTTTGTTTTTCATTCGTGTGTTTCGTGGTTAACATCTTCAGAACCCCATCTGTTTGAAAATCTTTTTCATATCCTTATCTATTCTCACGGCTTTCCTCTCAAGTTCATCAAGCTCTTTCAGGATTTCCGGGATCGGGCGGTATTCCACTTTTTCGCTTGTGTCAACATAACGGGATGGAGAAAGGTTATAGTCATCCTCAGCCGCTTCCTTGTTGGAAATCACTTTGACAAAGCGTTCGATGTCCTGTCCTTTGATGAATGCCTGGGCGATTTTTTTTATGTTTTCTTCAGGGATATAGTTTTTCGGACTTCCCTTCTTGAACTCATTGCTTGCGTTGAGCAGAACAATCTTGTCTTTCCTGGCCGGAACCTTGTTTTTATTCAGGACAACAATGATTCCGGCGGCAGTTGTGTTATAGAAGAGATTGTCGGGGAGAAGTATGACGCCTTCAATAAGATCATGGTCAACAAACCACTTTCTTATGGTGTTTTCCTTATCCTCGTTGCGGCTTCCGCTGCCACGTGTGACAGCGCCGGTATCAAGGACCACTGCGGCGCGTCCGTTGGTCTTTAAAGTTGATATAGTGTGCTGGAGCCAGGCCCAGTCCGCCTTACCGGATGTGACTCCGCCGTGAGTTTCAAACCTGTCGAAGGGATCATTTTCATAGACTGACTGGTCAAACGGCTGGTTCCACATCGGATTGGCAACAACTATGTCGAACTTCTTCAGGCTTGAGTCAGAATCCCTGAATTTTGGATTAGTCATTGAATTTCCCCTTACGATCTCACCCTCCATGTCATGTATTACCATGTTCATGCGGGCGATTGCATAGCTTGAACCGGTCAATTCCTGTCCGTAGAGCTTGAGCGGTCTGTTTATTTTTATTTCCCGCTCTTGAAGAGCCAGTTCGCATTTAATGAGGAGTCCGGCTGAACCGCATGCAAAATCATAGGCTTCTTCTCCCTGTCCGGGACGCATTATGTAGGCCATGAGCCAGCCGACTTCGGTAGGGGTGAAAAATTCACCGGCGCTCTGTCCCTGACCTTCGGCGAATTTTCTGAGGAGATATTCATAGCAGCGTCCAAGGAAGTCAGGCTCGACATTGTATAGTCCCAGTTTGTAGCGGGGATCGGAAAGCGTCTCAATAATTCCTGACAGCGCGGCATCACTGATTTCACGCTCGCCATTCCGGATCTCGTTGAAGTCAACAATATCTATGACGCCACTAAGATCCTTGCGGTTGTCTCCGGCATTTGCCTTTACGATTGCCCGCATGGCGAGGGTAAGCTGTTCGCCGAGGGTTTTAGGTTTCTGCCCTGTCGGCCAATTGAATTTTTCGCGGCCACTCACGACAGCCCATCTTGCTTCAGGCGGTATGTAGAAACGGACAAGACTCTTGTCTGCCTCGATTATGGAGAGGGCAGTGCCTTTATCCCCGTATGTTTCAGACAAACGTTCAACCTCATCATCGAAAACATCCGACAGTCTTTTGAGAAAAACTACAGGAAGAATATAATCCTTGAATTTTGGAGCATCCTTTTCGCCCCTGATTGAACATGCGGCTGTCCAGAGCATCTGTTCCATGGACTTGGTGCTGAGAATGTCTTCCCTTTTCGGTTTGGATTTTCTGGCTACAGGTTCTGATGACAGAAGATCCTCCTTATTCAGTTCTGTTTCTTCAATCAGTGCCAGAATTGCCTTTTTGCTTTTCCTTGGGGGAAGCTCTTCCCATTTTCCCAGCGGTTTAAAGTAGAAAAAGCAACACCAAGCTTTGCAGCAAGATCCTCCTGTGTCAAGTTGAGCTTTGCTCGAAGTTGGTTTATAATGATTGAAACATCTCTCTTTTCCATAAACAATATTTCCTTTATGCTATAAACACTATAGCGCATATTTTATATTTATCAAGTCGGCTACAGGTATTTCTGTTTTTTTTTAGAGTAAGTATTAGTAAATACACTCATCCTTTATATTTCAAGATAAAGGTTCCCGTAAATATTAATCATTCGTTTTCATTCTAATTACCATTATATTCTAATAAATCACCGGATGATTCGTCTTTATATTGTGGAAAGCTGAAGCAGGGCGGGCTTTCCCGCCCGCTTGGTGAATTAAGATGACGGCCTGGAAAACTGAAAGACGGA
>Ga0172379_10006688_pt1 | contig 15299 bp, 18 predicted proteins | sample GrowelOW334metaG_FD_119756 | JGI IMG/M metagenome (GOLD analysis project Ga0172379, IMG submission 119756) | Groundwater microbial communities from an aquifer near a municipal landfill in Southern Ontario, Canada - Groundwater well OW334 metaG | ecosystem: Environmental > Aquatic > Deep...
AAATAAGCTAAGATAACTTTTTCGTTACTTAATTGTACACGAAAAGTAGTATTTGGCAATGACTCTGTAATTAATCCCTCAACTTCTATAAAGTCTTTGGACACTTTTTGATTATCTGGCATAAATAAATATTACTATTATTTTATACATCTTAAAAATCTTGTCAAGCCCCTTTTAAAGTTTTCCCCAACAAGGAGCAGTACCTTCAAATGGGTATAAAAGAGACAAAAATCCTGCTGGGAAAAATAGGCATTCTTTTATAACAAGGAGAATAAATTTTAATATTGATTTTTTGAATGCCGGGCAATTCATTAAGCTTTTCTTGGGCCTGAATCCGTGGCTTAAAAGATAGGCTTTGCCTAACTTCGCTAAGGTTATAATCATAAACAACCTTTTCCGAAATAGCCAGCTTGATTTTACCTTCGCCTTTTGAAAAATTTTTATCAACAATCTCAATCCCCCATCTTTTAGGATCCGGATCAAGAACGCGCTTATTATTGCCCAGTAAAAAATTTATTTTATAATCCACCAAATTAATCAAATCTTTTTCTTTGAAAACTATTGCCTTGCCGCTTTCTTTATCTTGAAGTCCTTCCAATGTTTTATATCCGGGAAAACTTTTTATGGTTGAAACGGGAATAATTTTGGCACCAATAGTATCCAAATTAAAAATCGGGTTGTCAACTTGAGTATCCAAATTTATTTCAAAATTGGCGATCAACGGCTCGGAAATAACAGTCAATTGAACCTTGGACATCGGCAGCCAAACGGACAAAAAAATCAAGGCCAAACCGATAACGCCGAAAAAATAAAACCTAAAAGCAAAAGAAAAAAAATCCACTTTTACCGAATCGTCAATTTCTAATGATTTTCTATTTAAAATCGACATATTGTATTTCCTCTTTCAAATCAAAATTAAATTTATTTTTAACCGTTTTCTTGACTAAATTGATTAAAGCAATAACATCTTTGGCCTTGGCATTGCCCAAATTAACTATGAAATTAGCGTGTTTTTCGCTGATTTGAGCTTGGCCGATCTGTTTGCCCTTTAAACCGCATTTTTCAATCAACCAGCCGGCCGAAACCGTGCCTGATTTCTTGAAATTTTCCATTTCCGGGTATTTTTTCGAATTTCGAATTTCGAATTTCGGATTTTTGAATATGCATCCTGCACTTGGATAATGGGGCTGATTTGATGATCTTTTTAATAAATTTTCTTTTATCAATTTTTTAATTTCCTCTTTATCCCCTTTTTGTAATTTCAATTCAATCTCTAAAATAACATCTTTGTTTTTTTGAAAAATGCTTTTCCGATAAGCGAATTTAATATCTTTGTTTTTTAAATTTATCAGAACGCCGTTTCTCAAAACTTTTATTTTTTCCACTGATTCTGAAATGGAATGACCCATTGCTCCTGTATTACCGTATATTGCGCCGCCGAGAGTACCCGGAATGCCCGCGGCCCATTCAAGGCCTTTTAAACCATCTTTAATTGAAGCACCCACTAATTGAGCCAGTGATGTTCCTGCTCCCGCAATAATTCTATTTTTTTGAAAATTTAAAATTGAAAATTGAAAATTGATTACCATTCCCCTGAATCCCCTGTCTGATATTAATATGTTACTCCCACCGCCTAAAACAAAATATTTAATTTTATTTTTCTTGGCCCATTTTAAACCCTCCACAACTTCATCAACATTTTTGGCTTCCAAAAAATATTTGGCCGATCCGCCAATTTTAAAACTGGTCAAAGGCGCTAAAGATATATTTTTCTTAATCTGAATCATGTTTTATATTCTATCAAATTTTGAAAAAAAGAAAAGGAGTGAAAGATTTTTTATATCAATCACTCCCCTAAAATTGTACTAATCTATATCAATTAATACGCGAAGTCCATTTTGAAAAACCATTAAAACCGGTTTATATCCTTTTTGATTCAAGAGTTTCGCAATCTTTTTTTCTGCTTGTTGGTTGATTTCAGAAAATCTTTTTTCTTTCTCAACCGCCTTCTTCAAGATAACAAACGTGTTATTAGTCAGATTTTGGCATTGCTCAATGTTTTTCCCTTTTTCAAGCTCTTGTTCATAACACTGGAGATAGATTTTGTAATCTACAATTCTTTTATCCAGTGCGCTTTTTCGTTCAGATACGTCAACATTTTTCATGACTTCAGTGATTTGTTTTAAAATACTTTTCTGAACCATAGCAATACAGCAATTTGATGCTTTGGCAGCTAAGTCCAACTTTCCTTGTTCATCTTTCAAAATCTTCTTGATTTTCTCAAATTCCTCTTTATAAAGAACTACTTTAGACATTTTAATCACCTCCTTTTTTTAATTTTCATTCCAAAACCTGTTTGGAATTATTAATATATTATCATATTTTTTAACTCTTGTCAAGGGCTAACTTTTGAAAAAAAATATAGCCCCTCTCTTGTTAAAAATTGAGAAGGGCTAAATTCTATTCTTAAACCTTGATTCTTTGAATGGACTTTTTTTCCGAAGGAAAATTGTTTAACATAAGATTCCTTATTTTCTGCGGGGATTTATGACTAAGGCGGGCATATTTTCTAATCGCCCCGCCAATTGTTTTAAATCTTGAAACACATTTTGTGCCCCAAAAATCTGGTTTACGTTGCCGTTCATAATATCTTGCCCAGACTCCTTGCCATGATCCACTTCTCTCTTCTTTTTCCACTCTGCCAATATGTTTTGGAACGTTCCAACCTCTTCCTTTACCACATATGCATATAACGCACCAAGGTTTTTCTATTTTTGACATAATCGCCTCCTTTTTAAAAACTATAAGATTATTTATGGCTCTTGTCAATGGTTTATAAAAAAGAAAAGGAGTGGCTGATTCACATCAGTCACTCCTGATAAATTTCATTATATTTCAAAAAATTCTACGAAATAAAACCTCTCACCAAGAAAATCATGAATCTGATTTTCGCTCATCTTTTCTGATTGTTCTTCTGTAAGTTTTTCCTGATCTACTTCTACTGCCCAACGATTTTCTATCCACGTTATACCTTTAATTTTTTCTCCAGCTATTTCTTTGCTGGAAAGCTCTAATCGAAGACCTGCTTCATCTGATAAATAAATACCAGTAATAGTACCAACTAAAGTATAACTATGCGAACCATGTCTGCGACTGCACCCGATGCAATATTGCCTACCAATAAGGTATTCTACCATAATATAAATATTGGCTTCTTGAAGTGCCTTTTTTAATTCAGACTTATAAGTCTGATTGGCTTTATAATCAATTGTAATCTTTTTCATCTTTCCCCCTTTTGTAATTTTCTTTCCAAATTTATATTTCTAATTACTTGGAATTATTAATATATTAGCATATTTTTTGACTTTTGTCAAGTAATAAAAATAGGAGTGGCGAATTTACCACTCCTATTTTTATATTTAAAATAAATTTTTTATTTTGTCACTTCAAAGGTTTTTACAATGTCTTTAATTTCTTTCATCCTGGCAACCATTAAATCATTGGCGGCATATTGAGCCGGCGCATATCCAAAAACATATTGGCTATTTTCTCCCAGATAAGTTGGAGCTGGACCTTCCTCTGACTTAATTTTCTGCCATTGGCTCTTTGAGTGTACACTAATATTGAATAATGAGTCTTGAACAGCAAAACCAAAATCAATAGAATCGCTGGTTCCGAATGTGCCAAAACTTAATGTTCTATTTTTAGTTATATAATCTTTCCATGTTTGCGGTAAGGTTAAAGTAAAACCATAAGTTAAATTACTATAAACAATATCCTGAGGTTGATTAACTTGAAGGTTAGTATCTTGAGATTGAACAACCGTTGATTGGCTATTCTGATTTTCATTTACTATTGGTTGTGATGGTTGTTGCACAACAGGAGCGGGTGTTGTTGATTGATTTTGATTAATTTGTTGTTGGCTGCAACCCGTCAGCAAGACGAGCCCCAATGACAAAAAACTTAATGCGATGATTTTTTTCATAATGTTAATTTTAAAAAAATAATTATAACTTAATTAAATATTATTAATATAATAGCAAAAATTTTGGCTCTTGTCAATAGCTCAATTTATTTAAAAAACCTCCACTCGTTATTTTGAAGTGGAGGTTTTGTTCTTAATTTACAAGTTTAATAATTTTCTTCGGAGATTTATTTCCGATTTTCAAGAAATAAATTCCCGAATTCACCGTTTTCCCTGATACATCTTTACCATCCCAACAAATTGATTCTCCTTCCAACAGTAATTTCTTTACCAATCTTCCAGTTACATCATAGATAGCCACCTCAGAAGCCGTGTTCGCTTTGATATGCAGAAATTTCTGGAACGGGTTGGGCCAAGCAGTAATATCCAAAGTTTTTACCAATTCTTTTTCCGTTACGCCAGCCGAATTTTCGTCTTCTGTCCAGGCTATACCACAAAGATAAAAACAATCTCTGGGTATTGGAAGGTGTCCTCTGAACTTCACTGTAAAATCAGCCCTTAGAATAGGGGTAAAAAATTCCCCACTCTTACCCGTATATTCGTAAGTAACATTATCATCATAAACAAACAGTGTATCTCCTTCTGACAAATCAAGATAAGCAAAGCGAATTCTTACCTGTTTCATTCCTCTGCCAACAAATAAGAATTTTTTCTCCCCTGTAATATCGGGGTCTGGTTCTGTACTACCACCTCCTTTCCAGTTCCCCGGATTCCAAATAAAATCAGAGTCCCAGCTATAACACCAATAATATGGGAAGTCATTACTATTCAGATATTCATCCCAATTGGTAATAGCTGAGCTTGTGAGTTTATCATAATCAGCTTCATAATTCCGCACAATTTGCGGAAAATAAATACTGATAATTCTTTCAAGTCCAGTTGAGTCTAGATAAACAGTTGAGGATGAGTCAGGATAAATAGTCATTTCCACTATATCGTTTTTGATGTTCGTGGCTATTGTCCTAATTAAATCATTTAAAAAATAGTCATTTTTTAATTCAACAACAAATGCTCCTAAACTTACTCGTCGAGTCTCAGGACCAAAGTGACTAATGATAATTGCGTCATCAATAATTCTTTTTTTAACACTATCTGGTGCCGATTTTAGAATCAGCGCCAAACTGTTAATATCTTGAGTCAATTTAGGGATCCCGGAAGTTCTTATTGCTGAAAATGCTTCCTCCGTCTTAGCTATAGCAAGAGCTAAACTTTCCTGTGGCCAGTTGGCATTATGAAGTAAATCTGTTAAATAATCTGGATCACTTATCTTGGTTGATCGCCAATTTCCCACCGTCAAATCTACTTTACCTTGTAATTCCACAAGGACTTCCCATGCCTGCATTTGACAGGCGAGTAATTCCAAAACATTAATGTTCTGGCCTATTACTTTTTTTACTCCATCCAAGCCCTTTTGGAATCTTCCGTTCGGAATTCCCATCCAATCAAATGGATGTTGATCCTGCACAATTCCTTTCCAATTACAGCCATGACTACAAATCATTAAGGCATATTTTGGAGTGGATCCCATTTTTTCAACCGCTTCCCGAGAAAAATTTATCAATTCATTCTCATCTGACATGTCAGTTTCAGAATCAATGGATTCTTCCACCGATGAATCTCCGAAGAAAAAATATTTTCTCGTTGGAATGCTGTCATCGAAAGCATCTATTTCTATGGCAACATTCACAGGATAAGGTTTACCCACAGAGTTCATATTGGATATTATAGAATCGCAATATTCCTTTGTTCTTCCTTGTAAATCATTATCCCCACAGATGTAATATAATACTGTCCAGGTTGGTGCTGTTTTGGACGACGAAATTACATTAACTTGTAAAATTGTAAAGAGCAATAAATTAAACATTTTCCCTCCTATTTTTCGAGATTTTAAAAATGACTTCTATTTCGAGTCATTTATAAAATAATATTAGCACAAAAATCGACTCTTGTCAAGAGTAATTTTAAGCATTATAATGAAATCATGTTAAAACTTTATAACACTCTCACTCGCCAGAAAGAAGAATTTAAACCGATTAAACCCGGTTTTGCCGGCATTTATTCTTGTGGACCGACGGTTTATTGGTATCAACATATCGGCTGTTTAAGAGCTTATATTTTTGCCGACATTCTCAAAAAAACCTTAATTTACAACAACTATCAAATTAAGCATGTTATTAACGTCACTGATGTCGGACATTTAACTTCTGATGCGGACACAGGCGAAGATAAGATGGAAAAAGCGGCTGCCAAAGAAGGAAAAAAAGCGGAAGATATCGCCAATTATTATTGGCAAATTCTTAAAGATGATTTTAAAAAATTAAATATTTCCGAGCCAGATATTTGGTGCAAAGCAACCGAACATATTAAAGAACAAATTGAATTGATAAAAAAATTGGAAGAAAAAGGATATACTTATAAAACTTCAGATGGAATTTATTTTGACACTTCAAAATTGAAAGATTATGGAAAACTGTCCGGACTCAAAAAAGAAGGACTTGAGGCAGGCGCGAGAATAGAAATGAAAGAGAAAAAGAACATTACTGATTTTGCTCTTTGGAAATTCTCTGAGAAACCGGGTTTGCGTCAGCAAGAATGGGAAAGCCCTTGGGGAATCGGTTTTCCTGGCTGGCATATTGAATGCTCGGCCATGAGTATGGAATATTTGGGAGAACATTTTGACATTCATACCGGCGGCGAAGAGCATATTGCTATTCATCACACTAATGAAATCGCCCAAAGCGAAGCAGCCACTGGTCAAAAATTCGTCAATTATTGGCTGCATATAAGATGGCTCTTGTTTAAGGGCGGAAAAATGTCTAAGAGTAAAGGTGAAATTTACACCCTTTCAGAATTAAAAAATTTAAATTTTCAATCTTTGGCTTTTCGTTATTTATGTTTAAACACTCACTACCGCTCTCCCCTAGCCTTTGATTTGGAAAGTTTAACTGCAGCTCAAAATGCTTTAAATAATCTTTATCAAATCGTGGGTAATTTCCCCAAGCCAACCACTTCAATTCACCCCGTTAGAAGTTCATCAAAAGTTTTTCAAGATAATGAGTCAAAAGGCGAAGCCGCCTTTGCGGCTCTAACTGATTTGAATAAGAAAGATTTGTGCCAAACTTCTAACGGGGTAAAAGAAGTTGAAGAAAAATTTGACCAAGCCATTAACGACGATCTGAACACGCCAAAAGCTTTGGCAATTGTTTGGGATTTATTAAAAGAAAAATATCCTGACGAACAAAAAATGGCCACTTTATTAAAGTTTGACCAAGTTTTGGGATTAGATTTGGATAAAGTAAAAAATACACCAATAGAAATTCCTGAAAAAATATCTGCTCTGGCCAAAGAACGGGAAGAATTGAGAAAACAAAAAAAATGGTCGGAAGCCGACCAAGTTCGCAAAAAAATTGAAGATTTGGGTTTTACGGTGGAAGATACAGAACAAGGATCAATGATTAAAAAAATTTAGAAACAGCTTTCCAAATTTTCTCCTCTATCTCCTCTCTGCTTAAAAGCTTGTTGCCGGAAGCGCATTCAATCAATAAAAAATCTTTGGGGAAAAATTTCACGATTTCCAAATAATTTTTTTCCGCTTGCTGCAAGTGTTTGATATCCTGTTCATGGATATCTCTTTTTTTACCGTGCAAATATTCGCGCGCACCTTTTTTGGCCACTAATTGATAAGCCACTTTTGCCGGCACGTGAAGAAAAAAATTAACATCCGGTTTGGGAATGCCCAAAATTCCATATTCCAAATCATTGATCCATTTGAAAAAATTATGCCGTGCGGTTTTATTTTTTATTTTAACGCTCTGATGCCCCAGATTGGAACCAACATAACGATTGGCTAAAATTATATTGCCTTCTTCCAGCCATTTTTTAACTTGCGCGGAAATATCAAACCTGTCCAAGGCGTAAAAAAGTGAAGCTTTATACGGTCCGACTTCTTTCCATCCGCCATATTCGCCGGTTAAATATTTTTCCACGAAATAAGCAGAAGACTTTCCGTATTGCGGAAAGTCCACTGTTTTTATATGAGGAGTTATTTTTTTTAATTTCTTGAGTAAACGATTAAATTGTTCGGTTTTCCCTGAGCCATCGGTTCCTTCTAAAACGATGAATAGCCCTTTCTTCTTCATAAATTAAATGCTAATTTTCAATCCGGGTCCCATGGTTGAGGCTATGGATACTGATTTAATAAAATTACTTTTCACTCCGGCCGGTTTTGATTTTCTGACCGCGGCTAAAAACGCTTCCATATTGCCTTGAATTTTTTCTTTATTCCAAGAAACTTTTCCCATTGCCTGATGAACATTTCCACCGGCGTCATTTTTAAAAGCCACTTTGCCCTTTTTCAATTCACCAATAATTTTAGAAATATCTTCAGTAATAGTGCCGAGTTTTGGCGTTGGCATCAAACCCTTTGGTCCTAAAACTTTTGCCACTTGAGCCAAACTTCTCATCATATCAGGATGAGCGACGGCCACGTCAAAATTGCATTTACCTGTTTCCTTGATTTCTTTAATCAATTCTTCGCCGCCAACCAAATCAGCTCCGGCGTCTTTGGCTTCCTGGACGTGCTTTTCGGAAACAAAAGCAACAATTTTTTTAGTTTTTACCGCTCCATTTGGCAAAATAACAGAACCCTTGGCTTGCTGTTCTGTCTTTGAAGGATTAATACCCAATTTAATATGAATATCAATCGTCTCGTCAAATTTGGCGGATTTTAAACTTTTGATAAGATCTATAGCTTCGCCTAAATTATATGATTTAGTAGAATCTACTTGTTTTTTTATTTTTTGATAACGTTTGCTGTACATAAATTTAGCTTTTTAGGAATTAGCTTATTAGCTTCTTAGGAATTAACTTAACCCTTAACTTCAATGCCCATTTGTCTGGCAGTGCCTTCAATAATTTTGCAGGCCGCTTCCAAATTATCAGTATTCAAATCGGGTAATTTTATTTTGGCAATTTCTCTGATTTGAGCTTTGGTTACTTTTCCGACTTTCACTTGCAAAGGTTTTCCTGAACCTTTTTCAATGCCGGCCGCTTTTTTAAGCAATTCCGAAGCAGGAGGAGTTTTGAGAACAAAAGAATAAGTCCTGTCTTCAAAAACAGTAATTTCCGCCGGAATAATGTTGCCGATTTTATCTTTAGTGGCGTCATTAAATTTTTTGCAAAATTCCGCGATATTTAAACCGTGTTGGCCTAATGCCGGACCGACTGGCGGCGCGGGATTAGCTTGTCCTGCCTGAATTTGAAGTTTAATAACGCTTTTAATTTTTTTAGCCATATATAGTTTATAGTTTATAGTTCTTGGTTATAGTTATTTAGTTTTTGGTTTCTTGATTTTCGCTTCTTGGAGCATTAAAAATTTTATATAAGCGAAAATTCCTTTCAATAAAACTGTATATTTATCCGCAAGATCGTTAGTTTTCTCTTCGGAAATAAAATCCTTTTTGGAAGAACGCAAAATATTTCTTTTTGTTTCTTCTGCTTCACATCTAGCTATATTTAAAAATCTTGTTTTCTCTTTGATAGAAGCTTTATAATAAGATTCGGCAATATTGTTTGATACTGAACAGGAAGATCTTCTTAACTGATCAACGCTTCTATATATTTCATCTTTAGGAAATTTTTTAGTTATCTGATGTACTTCTACTTCTAATTCCTCTGCCAACTTGTAAATCCATAGATTTTCTAATCCGGTTGCCATAAACTGAAAACTTTTAAACTAAAACTAAAAACCACTAACTAACAACTAAATTTTCTTAATCTGTAAAAAGTCTAATTCAATAGGAGTTTCGCGGCCGAAGACGGAAATCAAAACTTTCAATCTTCCTCTCATTTCGTCAACTTCCTCTACCCTGCCTTCAAAACCCTTAAACGGTCCATCATTGATTTTAACAGGAGAACCGATACTGATATCAATTTTATATTTGGGTTCTTCAACGCCCATTCTTTTTTGAATATTTTTAAATTCCGCGTCTGACAACGGAGTAGGCGTGGTGCCTGAACCGATAAAGCCCGTAACATTCGGAGTGTTTCTGACCACATACCATGAATCGTCGGTTACATCCATTTCAACCAATACATAACCGGGAAACATTTTTTCAATCACCACTCTTCGCTTGCTATTTCTTATTTTAATTCTTTTTTCAGTGGGAATTAAAATATTAAAAATTTTATCGTGCATGTCCATTGAGTCAATTCTTTGCTGCAAGTTTTCGGCCACATTTTCTTCGTATCCGGCATAAGTATGAATGGCATACCAACGGCGGCCTTCTTGTTGAATTTGCCTAGGCATAAATTTATAATATCACTTGTAATAATTTGGTTAAGAAAAAATCAATCAAACCTAAAAAAGCAGCGAGGCCTAAACTTATACCAATAACCAAAATAGTGTGGTTTGTGGTTTCTTTTCGTGAAGGCCAAGCCACTTTTTTCAGTTCGCTAATGGAACTTTTAATATAATTTTTTAATTTATTTATCATAGTAAAATTATTTATTTATTTAATCCGCCAGCTGGCGGAGCAAAATTTTTAACAAAACTCTTTATTTTTAAAATGACCCGGCGGGTCTTATTTATAATACCACTCATTAAAAAATACGCAAGAGGGTTTTACACAACTAAATAACAGCTAAATATCCAAATTTTTAACGGCTTTGGCGTGCGTTTGAATAAATCTTTTTCTCGGTTCAACGTCTTTGCCCATTAAAATATCAAATATCTCGTCTGTTTTGGAAGCATTTTCCACTTCTATTTTTTTCAAAATGCGGGTGTTTTTATTCATGGTTGTTTCAAAAAGTTCGTCCGGATTCATTTCGCCTAAACCTTTATATCTTTGAATGTTAAAATTTTTCGGCGCTGATTGTTTTGGACTATCCCCTATTTTCTTTACTTTGAAACCTTTGCTTATTTCCTGTGATTTATCGCCTCTTTCTTGTTTTAAAAATTTATCTTTATCTTCTTCATTGTAAAAATATTTTGAATTGCCGCCAAATTGAACGCGATACAAAGGCGGTTGAGCCGCATAAATAAATCCCTGATTGACCAATTCCGGAAAATAACGGTAGAAAAAAGTCAAAAGAAGAGTTCTGATGTGCGAACCGTCCACGTCCGCATCAGTCATAATAATAATTTTATGATAGCGCAATTTTTCAATTTCAAATTGTTCGCCGATATTCGTTCCCAACGCGATAACCAAAGATTTCAATTCTTGATTGGAAAGAATTTTATCCAAACGAGCTCTTTCAACGTTCATAATTTTTCCGCGCAAAGGCAAAATAGCTTGATACATTCTGTCGCGAGCCATTTTACAACTGCCGCCGGCACTGTCTCCTTCCACAATGAAAAGTTCGCTCAACTGAGGGTCTCTTGAAGTGCAGTCAGCCAATTTTCCCGGCAAAGCCAAGCTTTCCAAAACGCCTTTTCTTAAAATCGTTTCTCTGGCTGATTTGGCCGCTTGTCTGGCCTTGGCCGACAAAACGCAGCGCTTGATAATCGCTTCCGCGTCTTTTGGATGTTCTTCCAAGAAATCTTTGAAAGCAGTAGAAAAAATCGTATCAACGGCCGTTCTCGCTTCAACATTTCCCAACTTGCTTTTGGTCTGACCTTCAAATTGCGGATCTTTTAATTTTACGCTAATAACCGTGGTTAATCCTTCGCGGACATCATCACCCGATAAATTGGCGTCTTTCTCTTTTATATATCCTTTATCTCTGGCATAACTGTTTAATACTCTGGTCAAAGCCGAGCGAAAACCGACCACGTGCGATCCGCCTTCGGGGGTATAAATATTATTGGCAAAACCAAGCAAGCATTCCCTGAAATCATCGGTGTATTGAAAACCGACTTCCACGAAAATATCTTCCGCTTCTTTGGCCACGTAAAAAACATTCGGGTGCAGCGGTTCATTGGTTCTGTTTAAATATTGGACAAACGAATACACTCCGCCTTCAAAATAAAAAGTGTATGATTTTTTATTTTTCGGAGACGATTCATCGGAAACACTGATTTTTATTCCGCGCGTCAAATAAGCTTGTTGGCGGAGATGATTTAAAATTGTTTCAAAATTAAAATCTGTTTTTGGAAAAATTTCCGGATCGGGTTGAAAAGTAATAATCGTGCCGCTCCCCTCTGCTTTTCCGGTCGGCTTGACTTTTCCGGTCGGAATTCCCCGTTTATATTCTTGAGCCCAAAGTTTTCCGTCACGTTTGACTTCCGCTTTTGTGTAAACCGATAAAGCATTTACGACTGAAACACCAACGCCGTGCAATCCACCTGAAATTTTATAAGCTCCTTGATCAAATTTTCCGCCGGCATGAAGTTTGGTCATAACAACTTCAAGCGCGCTTTTGCCAGTGCCTTTGTGAATATCAACCGGAATACCTCGGCCATTATCCGAAACCCTGACTCTGTTGCCTTCCAATAATTCAATGCTTATTTCATTGCAATAACCGCCCGTGGCTTCGTCCAAAGCGTTATCCGCCACTTCCCAAATAAGATGATGCAAGCCGGCTAAATCGGTTGAACCAATGTACATGGCCGGTCTTTTTCTGACCGGTTCCAATCCTTCAAGAACGGTAATTTGCTTGGCGCCATATTCCTTAATATCCGCCTTCTTTTTGTCTTGAGGGGTTATTTTAGCTTCTTGCTTTTTGTCTGTTTGTTTATTTTTCATCAGTAATATTATATCACAAAATTAATTTATTGACAACCATTTTTAGGAGATATTTTTGTGTCCCATAATTGAAATATTAAGGCCATCTTGATATGTGTCTTCTAAACCCAGCTTGTCTATTTTATCAATTATTAACTTAGAATTTTTTATAGCTTCTACTATCTTTTTCTTAGTATGAAAATATAAAGTTGTGTTTGTCAAAATTTTCCCTTTTCCCAAGTCAAATGTTCCAACAAGATAATTATTATATTCTTTAAAAGACTTGTAAAAAGTTTTTCGGATTTTATAAGTTTCAGGATTAGCGGTAATAATTAAAAAGTGGCCACCTGGTTTTAAAATTCTATACATTTCCTTGGCGGCTTGTTTCAAGTCTGCTAAATGCGACCAAACCCAAATAGAAAACACAGCGTCTGAATGATTATTATCAAGCGGAATATTGTAAACATCGCCGATAATAAATTTTCTGTTCAAAGATTTATAAAATTGCTTCGCTCTTTTTATAAGCTCTCTGGATAAATCAACGCCAATATATTTAATCTTTTGGTTAATAAACTTTGAACATATGCCCTGCCCGCATCCAATATCCACAACACTCTTGGTCTTAGTAGTTTTTATCCATTTTCTAATTAAAGAATATATTTCTTTTTCTCTACTGCCTTTAGCATTATCAGCTTCAACCCAACTAATCCATTCTTTAGCTAATTTTTTGCTGTATAACGGCTGATGTTTATTCATAAGCAATAAAAGTAAAATTCTAACATTTTCCACCGACAATTTTGCACATATTGAGGAATGATTTATTTAGGTAATAAAAAATAAGCTACAGTAATCACAATTAAAGAAGCAATTATCCAAATAAATGGATTAGTCATTGAAAACCATTTTTTCGAATCAATATTCTCGGTGTTTTTCGTTTGTGTTTTATTTCCATCACCATGTTGCTCTGTTTTATCCCTACCAATAATTTCTATATTATTTATCGGAGAACCATCAGATGCAATAACCTTGTTTCTATTTATAGAACTATTCTCAACTCCATCTGCCTCTAATAAATCTGTGTTAACACATGTATTGTCTTCTATTCTTGAATCTTTAAGTATCCCATTTACTTTTATTGCAATAGGTCTTTTTTGTTTATTATTAAACTCATTCATATTATTAAAAATTATATTTATAAATTATTGTAGATTATTATATTTATTCTCTGTCAAATCCTGCCAACTTTACTAAACATGTTTAATGACATTGGAATTTATTTAGTGTGAATTTCTGGCTTATCTATTACTTCTTTAAATCCAACATCAAAAACTTGTATATCTGTTTTTTCATCGACATTAATAGTCCTATAATTTATTGTATATATGGCGTCGAAGGGTATCGCAATTGGATGTATGGCTCCTCCCCATAAGTTTGGAAACAGAATAGTATTAAGACTTTTTTCCGAATTAACAGAGCCTATATTAGAATATGCCTCATCTCCAATAAAACCAACGAGATAATAACGGCTGTCAATTTTTTGTAATTCAAAACTATAATTATTTGAATATTTATTTGTCGCTTGTAAAAAATCATTTTCAGGATCTTCAATTTCAAATTTTATTCCAAGTGGTGATCCAAAAAAATAAACACCACTTGGAAGTTCTCCAATTTTTTTACCGGTTTCTAGCGATTCAAGGGGTCTTAATAAAATATTAAAAACATTAGAGTTATTTTCTACAGGTCCATTTATGCTGATTTGGCTATTATCGACATCATCTTTAAATAACAAAGGAAATAAATTAGACCACCATGGTGCGCTGATAAGAGCAGCAAAAAACATTGCTACTGCTGGCACTATAATCCGTGGATTTTTCCACGATTTTTCTTCTTTTTTTGGTTTATTATTTACGATCTTATTCTCTTTTCCATGTTGTTCAAATTTATCTCCTTTTATAATTTCAAGTTTCTCAATTCTCAAATTTTCTCCGAATTTATTTCCAGCTGTAAATGTCCCCTCTTCTTCTAAAAATTTCATATTATCTTTAAGTGCCCTTTTTATTTCTGCCGGAGAAATTCCTATAGCTTGATTTAAATAAATAAATTTTGCGTCTAATTCTATGCTCATTCTTATACTTTTAGTTTTATCTTTCGTAAATAAATCAAATTCAATATTTCTTACTTTGTCTTGCATTTGTTTCCATGCCCAAGTAAAGCCTTGTTTGTTATTTATGTCATGATGTGGTGCAATGTGTCTTAACTGAAAATCAGTAAATAATTCTCTTTTATCTGGATTAAAAAGAATGTAATCCATCTTATATTCATCTCCTAAATAACAAATAAAATCTATAAAGCCCCTAAAATCAAATTCTTGGAAATGTATTTCTAATGACATATTTTTATTAATTAAATATCAACTCCCAGTCTGGGAATTAAGTGCGACTTGTACGCTTGAATTAGCTAAAAAATATAGATTTAAACCACTTAGATTTGCCGATAAAAAAACTACAATCCAGTGCGGGATAAATTATCCCTTTTTCTTTCTCAAATAAGCGGGAATTTCCAATTCATCTTCCGACAATTCGCTGTTTATTATTGTGGATAACTCACTTTGACTTTATCACACAATTTGCTATATTAAGAATATCTTTCGG
>Ga0172379_10006689_pt1 | contig 15296 bp, 22 predicted proteins | sample GrowelOW334metaG_FD_119756 | JGI IMG/M metagenome (GOLD analysis project Ga0172379, IMG submission 119756) | Groundwater microbial communities from an aquifer near a municipal landfill in Southern Ontario, Canada - Groundwater well OW334 metaG | ecosystem: Environmental > Aquatic > Deep...
CAACGTAAGCATTGTCATTGTAAGTATAGGTAAAACCGGTCGTATTACCGACAAATGTGAGTTTCAACCAAGGAGTGATTGTTTCTGTACCCCATTTGACTGTAGTTGAGATAGCACCCAAATCTGTGGAGTATTGGGCGTGTAGGGATTTTGTATGAAAGAAGAATGAAAATAATGTGAAGATAGTAAATAAATAAAAATAACTTTTTAATTTAATTCTCACTACCCCCTTATACAATTAAAATATAATCATGTCAATTACCATTCACAAGATAAAATAATTCTCTTTTTTATATTGTCCCATCTGTCTCAGTTAGCCTCAGTTGTGATACACTTTAAAAAGTAGCTATGGGCTCGAATGGGTCTAAACCCGGATGTTCAGTCATAGTGCAAAATCGCTACTTTTTGATGCTTTTTCCAACTTCTCATATAGTGTTTTATACCATACTGACGCCACTCTCTTGTCTTGGACAGTAAAGTTCCAAAGTGCGGATTTTAACAAATCTTGTTTTACCTCATCATCCCCTTCCAAAAAGACTTTTGATAGTGAAATAGTCTCGTTTCTGAAGTTATTCAAAAGTTCCAAAATTGTCTCCCGTTTAATTTGATAAAGGTTGGTTCTGTTTTAAAAGTTGAAGTATATAAGCATAGTTTTGTTTTGGTACAAGGCTATACGCTTTTTGTGCCGCAAATAAAGCCTCATCGTGTTTACCCAATCTTTCATTAACTAACGCAAGTTTAATCCAAAGCTTATCATCGAATGGATACTTTTTTAATGAAGATTCAATAAATATTTTTGCTGGGCTTTGATCAATATCTGACATCAGAATTGAGGCAAGGTTTTCATATAATAAAGGAAATTGTGCATGACTTATTGCCATTTGTAATGCTTCTTTTGCCTCATCTTTCTGACCCAAATTAAAATAAATAATACCAAGGTTGTTCCAATTTAAAGTCCAGTTTGGATAGATTTCAATTGATTTTTGAATATAAGGTAGTGCCTTTGTATACTGACCTTGGTTAATGAGCTCACTCCCGACACCATTTTCAAGAATGTAGTTATTTGGTTCAAGCAATACATCATGACTGTAAAGCGTCATATTATTTTTCCAATCCATATTTCTGAAAATTGTTCTAACACTAAACGCCATAAAGAGAAGGATTGAAGCTGGGAGTATCAAATAATGAATTTTAAACTTTGATAAATCAATACAACTAAACATAACAGTCACCATACCCAGCAAGCCTACAATTGGGAAATAAAACCAACGGTCTGCAACTGTCATATCTAAAGGTATAAGTTGAATATGAAGACCAATCCCTAAAACAAACCAGCCAGCGAAAAAAAATAATGTTAATGTCCTTTTTTTGTCGTTTTTTAATATATAGAAACCAACCAATACTACAAGCGCACATATAATCAATAGCGTTAATAATGGCAAATAAAAGTTGGGGGAACTGGTTGATTTAATAATCCAATTTTGTGCAAACACCAGATTTTTTGGAAACAAGAACTTTTGAAGGTAATAAAGAACGATTGCAGGAATGTTGATAACACGTTCAGCTAATGACAGTTTTGCAATTGGGGCTGAAATATCATGACCAAAGTACAATCCTGCTACAAGAAAACGAAATATAAAATATATTGATACAGTTATAGCAGAAAATAATAAATGTTTATATATTTTTGTCCTTTGATATAAAAATACAAATATCAATATTACCGGAATAAAAACGATACCCGTTTCCTTTGAAAATACCGAAAAAAGAATTAATAAATAAGACAGTATCAACTGTTTTTGAGTCGGAGAATGGTTGATAATATAAAAGGAAATAATACCGAAAAAGAAAAACAAAATATCTTGTAAATCAGAAATGTAATTCACCGTTTCGCTATTTATGGGGTGAACGAGAAATATTAAGGACAAAAAAAGGGAAGTTTTTCTTGAAAAAAATAGTTTAAAAAGAATAAATACAAAAACTGCATTTGTAATATGCATGGAAATTTGAAACAAATGAAAGATAAAGGCACCCCCCCAAAAATTGTATATATTAAAGAATAAAAAGTGCTTAACAGAGGTTTGTAATATATACCCAACAAGCTACCCCCGGCATAAAAACTACTCCCTTTAAAAAATTGGGGTATATTTCCGGTAGAATGCACCAGAGGGTTGTTAACAATCTGATCAAAATCATCACCAATAAAACCATTAAATAAAGTATTAAAGTAAACAATTAAGCCAATAACAATAATTATCCAAATAGCCCTTTTTGTGGTTATATTTTCAAAGAAACCTCCGAGGTTTAATTTTCGTTCTTTGCCCATCTAGCAACCATCTTATCATAAAAATGGTTGTGTACCCCTTTAAAACTACTCATCCCTTTTATAGAGTCTCATTTGTCTTATTTAGCCTCAAATGTGATACACTTGGAGTAATCAGCTATGGGTCCGAATGGTTCGAAACCCGTATGCTCAGCAAATGAAAATCATATATCAAGGTAAAACAAAAAAAGGAAAAGATCTTTTGGTCCGTTATCCAGAAATGGATGATTTGAAAAGATTGCTTAATTTTATTAATGAAATATCAGATGAACGAACCTTTATCAGATATCAAGGGGAGCACGAGACAAAAGAAAGTGAGGAAAAATGGCTCAAGGGAAGGCTAGAGGAAATCGATCATAAAAAAACAGTTCATCTTTTGGCTTTTTCGGACAACAAACTCGCCGGTGCAACTGAAATTCACCTAAGGGATAAAACCGAAAAGCACATTGGTGTTTTAGGAATTACAGTCGCTAAAATATTTAGAGGTGAAGGTGTCGGAAAAACCTTAATGGATTTAATAATCAAAGAAGCCATAAAGGAACTATCGGGGTTGAAGGTGATTACATTAGAAGTTTTCTCAACCAATGATATCGCAAAAAATTTGTATAAAAGACTTGGATTTATTGAATATGGTTTACTTCCGAACGGGATTCTTCGCAACGGAAAGTTTGAAGACGCCATCTTAATGTACAAAAACATTTGAGGTGGTTATGGGTCGTAATGGTCCCAGACTCTGGTGCTCAGCTAGTTGATGCACTCCTAGTGACTCCACTCCCTCGAAAGTTCCGTGTTTACCGGCAAATGTGCTATTTTCAAAAGCGAGGATTAATACCGGATTTTGCCCTCAAAAATCCCCCGTTCGAATCCCTGCTTCGTGTACCAAAAACTATCGGTTTGTACTTGTTAAACTAAACCTCTTTGGAGCTAAGCTATCGGAGGCATTGTTTTCAAGTAGAAATGAGAAATTTAATTTATAAATAATTCCGTTGGCAGTTGTTGTTTATTATAAATACTATTATACAAAGTTCGTGTCCGCGCGCTTGGATATAATTTAATCAATTTTTGTACAAGCTCCTGCGCTTCTACCTGATTACCCTGAAGATATTCCGCAATTGTAAGAAGCTCTGTTAATTGCCAATTATCTGGAAACGACCTCAAACCCTGTCTTATCCAATTCTCCGCAGAAATATAATCTTTTGTATAAATATAAGATTTACCAAGATAAAAAAACGCTCCATATATTCCCCCATCTCTTTTTAGTGCTTCGGTTAAATAATAATTAGTTTTAGATATATCTTTTCTATAATAATAAATGGTTCCAGTTAAAGCCCAGCTCATACCCCAATCGGGATTTAAATGTATTGATTCTTCATCGTATTTTAAGGCTTCATCATAATTGCCTTTTTTTGCTAATTCTACTGCAAGGTTGTGCTTAAGCAGATAATTATCATTATTAATTTTCTCATCATGTGAGTAAAGAGTATATCCATCATACCAACTTATACTCCTAACGATCGATCTTAATGAAAATATAACAAGAATAAACACTAAAATAACAATAACCTTATCCTTTTGCTTATATATAAAGGGGGTCTTTGTTAAAAATAATCCAACCACACCCAATAATCCAATTATTGGAAAATAAAACCAGCGTTCTGCAACAGTCATATCAAGAGGTATCACTTGAAGATAAATAGAAAGTCCAATTAGAAACCACAACATAAAGAAAACATAAAGTAAAAAGTCTTTTTTCTGAGTCTTAATAATATATGTTCCCATCCACACCAGTGCGATCATTACTCCAATATCAACTATTAAGGGAACAAAAAAGTCTCCAAAAGAAGCCGCTCTAACAACCCATTCTTGTGCAATTGATAACCGGATCGGAATCACAAAAGTGGAAAGATAGAAGAAAATAATTTTTGGGATTGTTAATAAGCGATCAACTAATGACGCTTCGGCAATAGGAACGAAATTAACTCCGGAAAAATAAGTGTTTGCTACAAAAAAACGCAGGAATGAATAAAAAATTAATGGAATCGCTGCAAAAATGACAGTCCAGAGTGGGTTTTTTCTATTAAAAAACAATCTATATAAAAGAATAATGACCAGAAAAAGAACACCCGCTTCTTTTGTTAACATAGAAAGTAATACTAAAAGTGAAGCTAGAAGAACATCGAATATATTCTCCTTTGTTTTCGTCACAAGAAATAGTGCCAAGAGTCCAAAAAATACGAATAATGTATCCGAAACCGCAGATATGTATACAACTGCCTCCACATTAATAGGATGAACAAGAAACATAAGTGACAGAAGTAGAGATAGTCGCTTTTTGAAAATCCTTTTAAAAAATAAAAATATTAAAACTGTGTTTGATAAATGAAGAATTAATTGGAAAGCATGATAATAAAATGGGTTTAGTTTAAATAATGAATATAATATTGCCAAAATAGAATAAAACACCGGTCTGTAAAACACACCTAGCTGTCCAGATAGAAACAATCTGGGGATGTTTCTAATGGAAGCAATATCGGTATTTTGAACTATCTGTATAAAATCGTCCCATACAAAAGAATTAAACAGCATTAAAAAAAATACTATTATTCCAACAGATATGATAATTAGAATGGATTTACTTACTGAAAGGATAAAGGGTTGTTTTGTGGTTGAATTTTGTCCTGATTCACCCATTGCCTCATATTATTTTTAAAAGTCATGTTTTTCAATACTAAAACTTTTATAGTATATCAAAACATATCATTAATATTTGGTATTCCCCTTTTTACACTGTCTCATTTAGCCTTGAAGTGGGAAGCCAGTTTTGGGATTGAACGGTTCTAGACAGATATGCTCAGCCAAGACGGGCATGTATGTAACCGTACGCTCGTCATCCACATCCTCAATCACTGGATACTGAAGATAGCGTTCACAAACATCTAAATGCACCATGAGACAGGATTTCGGACCGTACTCTTGTTATTAGTGGCTTCTAGACGGCAATGGGAAAAATATACTCGTTCTTTTTTTATACTCTTCAAAATCAGGCCTGCCTGCGTATTTTTTTTCAAGCAACGGAATGCCTGAAACAAAAAGAATCAATATAGTGATGGTTAACGGTCCGATAATTGTAAAAAATGATCCAAAAATGGAAAGGGTAATGATAAATATTCCCCACCATTGTGTTACTTCTCCAAAATAATTAGGGTGGCGCGAATATCGCCAAAGGCCCCCATCCATTAATTTACCTTTATTGGCGGGACTACCGATAAACTCCTTTAGTTGTTTGTCACCCGTACTTTCATAATAGAAACCTAGTCCCCAAACTAGAAATCCAACGACTTCTAAAATTCCAAAACCACTTGATATTGAATGGTTAATAAACATTACCGGAAGGGAGATCAAAAAAAGAAATATTCCCTGAAGTAAAAAAACCTGTAGAAAACTCCTTACGTAAAAATACTGCCAGGTTTTTCTCCACTCCAAGTACCTTGAATCCTCCTGTTTATTTTTATTGCGATTGTAAATATGCCAGGCGAGGCGTAAACCCCAGATAGTTACCAAACTGTTGACCAAAAGTGCCTTGAAAGAATAACCCGATAAATAAAACGAAAACCAAGCCATAAGAACAAATCCTATTCCCCAGGCGATATCTGCAACGTCATTTCTCTTTTTGATAACAGAAACAATAAACCAAAAAGTCATATACCCTAGAAGAGTCAGGGCGAGGGTGAAGTAATAGTTCATAGTTCAAATTTAAGAGCGATAAAATAAGTGGCAACAGAAACTGCTGCAGATACAAACATCCCCCAAATAAGGTCAACTATTGTGACAATAAGCGGCCAATCTTTTACAGTTGCTAAGTTGGTTAAGTCATATGTTGCATAGGTAACAAGACCGAAGAAAGCACCGGCAAGAAGTGCTTGTGTCCACATTTTTCTATCAAGTGCTGGAGTAATTACGAAAAATACTAGTCCTACTATAAAAATAACGTAAAAAATTAAAGCTGCTAAAAAGTTAGGGTTTTTAGCCATCAAATATCCAATTTGTTTGGCGTAAAAATTTTTAGCAACCAAAGTCAACCAAACCATATCAATTCCTAAAAAAACTGGTAGAGCAATAAGATAAAGTTTAAAAAACATATTATTTATTTAGATAGGTAATAGTTAACTGCAATATACTTGCAAAAGAAACCCACAACAAATAAGGAATCTGAATATATGTAATCCACCTCGCGTGAGGATGTATTGCAACCATCAACCAGACAAGAGTTCCCAAAACAAGAAGAATATCAATTGCCGCAAATAAATTATTCTTTAACCCAAACTGTAATGGGGTGAAAGCAAAATTAAAAATAAGGTTAAGAATAAAAGGCAGGACAACAATAAAAGAAATTTCTTTTTTGAAGCCCATCAAAAACACCTTCCCAAATGAAATGGCGATCAAAACATAAAGAAAAGTCCACACTGGTCCAAATAGCCAGCTCGGAGGTGACCAAGATGGTTTAACAAGTGTTGAGTACCAATTATATGTATTATTCATAACTCGTTTCCTTCTATAGTATATAACATTTTTTTAGTGTCTCATTTGTCTCGTTTAGCCTTGAAAGTGATACACTCAGAGTAATCAGTTATGGGTTTGAATGGTCCGAGACCCTACTGCTCAGCAATATAAACTCAGGTTTGTAGATTGACATACGAGATATAATAATACTATGGGCTTTAAGGAAGCACTGCAACATTTAGTTGGTCAAAAAAAAACCTCCAGTTCTTTATCTGGAGAACCAACCCTATTAAATAAAGAAAGTCTGGAAGAAAAATACCGTAGAGCTGTTGAACAAAAGGCAACAATAGAGGAACAGAAAAGACAAGAGGATTTAAAATTAGCAGTAGAGGAAAATAATATATACAAAGAAAAAAGAGAAATCTTGGAAAGATTAGCCGAACAGTACACCACACCATTAGCGATCGAGTTTAATAGATTGCCTCCATTTAGCGGTCGAGGGGAAGTTTATCAACGAATTCATATAGAAAGCGAAAGACATATTGAAAATATAGTAACCAGTTTGGTTTATAAAATACAGGATACCGACGATGATGAATCAGGGTATAAATTATCATTTAGAATAGATGCTAATACGGGAGATTTGGGTGTTAAAGGCGAAATGTTTGACAACTTTAGCACTATTTCCAATAAAACCAATATTCGCGATCCAAATTGGAAAAGAAACATTGAAGATGCGGCGATTGATATAATTCTAAAAGGAGAATGCCTTTACCATTATTATTGTGACTCCGGATATTGGGTAGCAGATTGTTCTCCCAAAGAATATCTTGAATTTCGCCACTACATTTGATGATTTTCCATATCCGTCATCGTTCAGAAATTCCGAACGTTGGTTTGGCCTTGATTAAAAATAATCTAACAACAGAGAAGTTGCAACAAGTAAGAAATACTATAGTTTTATTTCTTTGAAAAAATAGTTTTTATGATAATCTAAATTTGTGAATAAGATTAATTATTCCCAAAAAAATATATTAACTGGATTTGTTGGTTTGATATTATTGGTTATCCTTATAAATTATACCGCTGGTTTAGCAAAGCATTCGTTTATTACTTGGCTTATAGCTGTAATTCCACTACTAATAATATTCTCAATAGTAAAAAGACGAACAAATAATTTTGCGTCGGGACAAATTGGAGAAGATGATATTGATCGAGAACTTCAGAATTTAGAAAGTAGTTATATTTGTATTACAAAAGGTCTGGATACAAGTCACGGAAACATAGACAAAATAGTCATCGGACCAACGGGAATCTGGACTCTGGAAGTGAAAAACCATAAAGGAAACATAACGTTTGATGGTCGATCTTTACTTAGAGATGGTAGACCTTTGGAAAAGAATTTTCTTGGACAAGCTTATGCCGAATCAAAGACCATACAGGAATTTATTAAATTGAAACTCAATTTAGATATCCCGGTTCAGCCGGTTGTCGTTTTTGCAAACAAATATACCAAAGTTAGGTTAGGATTCCGAGACTATAAAGGAGTGTACGTAATTCAAAAAGCATGGTTAAACAAGCTTTTAACTGAAACTCATAATTTTAATTTAGACTCCGACAGTATAAAGAAAATAGAAACCGTCCTGAAAAATTAGTAATATTAACAAGGGACAAAATAACCCTACAAAATTAACGTTGCGCAAGGAGCATTATCTGTCTTTATTGTATAATCCAATTATGGATGCGCATAAAATAAATGTCCGTTTAAGGATGATTATTATTAAAAATGGTAAGTTGTTAGCTACATATACTAAAAATGGTGATTTTTATTATTATGTCGGTGGACATTTGGAATATGGGGAAACAGTTTTGGAAGGATGTAAAAGAGAAATACTCGAAGAATGTGGAAAAAGTGTGCAGTTCACTTTTAAAAAAGTACTTTATATCAGAGACTTCTTTGATCCGGATAATGGTGAGCAAAATGTAGAATTGTTTATTTTGGGTGATATTAACAAATTTAAAGAACTGGAGCATAAACTCGATCCCCAACACGAAGACGGTCATGTGTGGTTAACGTGGTTGGATATGAAAAACCTTCCAGACAATTTACTCCCCAATCCATTAAACGAAAAACTCCTGAAAGATTTCAAAAACGGATTTTCCAATGCAGGAGAATACGTTGGAAGGATGGACAGTAGATAAACAGCTTGAGACATTTTCTTTTTATTCTGTCCCAAATGTCTTATTTAGCCTCAAATGTGATACACTTGGAGTAATCAGCTATGGGCTCGAATGGTTCGAAACCCGTATGCTCAGCAATGAAAAAAGAAACAGCGGTTATAATTTTTATTGACGACGAAGGAAACATCCTTCTTCAAGAAAGAGGTGGCTACTCTAAGGGTGGCGAGAGACATGGTTATTTTGGAGGGAATATTGAGGATGGAGAAAAACCCAAAGACTCCTTAATAAGAGAATTGAAAGAAGAACTGAATTATGTCCCCAAAAATATTAAGTTTTGGAAAAGGGTTAACTTTGTCTGTCCGGACGAAGGAGAATATAAAAATTTTGAAGTTACAATATATATCTTTATTAGTCCCCTGACAAAAGCAATAGAAGAATCAAAAGTGTTAGAAGGTGGGGGATCTATAAAAACGACCCTATCCAAGGAGCTTGAAAGTAATAATATTACTGGTGGATATGACATCGTTCTTAAAGAAATAAAGGAACATTTTGAAGAAGTTATAAGGATAATAAGGTCCTAAACCGTCCCGCTCAGCCAAGACGGGCAGGTATGTAACCGTACGCTCGTCATTCATATTCTCAAAAACATCAAGCTCTCAGATTTGATTTTTTGCGATTCCAGGCTAAAATAGCTACCTATGAGCATTAAAGTTGGCCTATTTTTCGACGATAAATTTGACGAAACAAAACAGAGATATGGGAATTTGCTTAAATTTCTACCAAAACTCCAAGACGAAAACTTAAAAATATCACAAATTGGTAAAGAAGAGGTCTTAGCACACTTTAAAACTGGAACACGGTTTGAGTATGACATAGCAGTAGTTCATATGAGTTATCAACTTGAGGCAGAAAAAATGTACCAGACCTGGTTTGCAGAAGACATTTTTAAACACTTACTAACCGAAAATACAAGAAGAATAGTTATTAGTAAAGAACGTAGCAGTAGCGTTTCAAAATACGTAATAGAAAAGATGGGTGCCGACTGTTATTTTTGTGACGTAAGAGTCAATGAAGGAGAGTTTCTTCAAATTCTCAGGTTAGGTAACGTTGATGATGAGGAAGTGAAATTAAGACACTTTTCCATTCGGATTGAGGATGGAGAAAGAGTAAAAAGTGAAATGGGTCTTGCTCCGGATGGGGACATGCTCCGTGATGAGGTTTATTTTAAAAAAGCCAAGGAAAAAGAATAATTGGTTATGGGATCAAATAGGTCTAGACCGATATGTTTTTAGCCAATCTCAAATAATCCACCACGAAACCCTATATCTATCAGTTTTTTAAGTATTTTATATCGGTTCTGATGTAAGGATTGTTGTTAGACCTTCCTCAATTTGTTGTGGAGATTTATATTCCATTATTTTGACTAAAGGAATATTATATTTTTCACAAAGATCTTCAACGTAATCACCTATACCACACTTATAGGTATTTAATGACATTCCCATTCCCTCGTGGTATTGTCTCATCTCCGGCAGTAATATTATTCCTTTGGGTGGGCTGATTTTATTTTTATTTTTATCTTCTTCCTTTTCGTACAAAACAGCCTGTTCGATAATTCCCGCATCGCGCAATACTTGAACGACAGGGCTTTCGACACCTTTGTTCTCAAGATATGTTTGAAAAGCGTCAGCGATTTTATATGCACCACCAATCTGAGAACCCAGTATTAAGACTCGATTTTGAGACGTTAAATGTGGCAATGCCTCCTTTTTATTTGATAATGTTTGTAAACCAGATTTATCACCTTTTTCCTCAACCATGATCGCATTTTACATCAAATTGTATGAATTTATCAAAACACATTTTCCCTCTTCACTATGAAGTTGTGTCAAAAGTACCAAAACCATCCCAATATGATATTATTGTGTCATGTCTGGTGTTAACCACGAAGATATGGAGATAGAAGTCCTTCCAAAAAACCAACAGGTGGAAAGAATACAAGGACAAGAAAATCTTCCAGACATCTGCATTAAACATATTCCCTTCCTGATAAAACAGTATTACAACACTTTAGCTGATTTAAAATTGGGGGTAACTTTTACTGACTTACCATTAGTGGTTTCGGATACGGCCAACTCTAATGATAAAGAATGGGATACATTATCGGGGTTAAGGATTGCTGTTGGCTACAATTCTAATGGAAAACCAATTCATTTAGAAATAAAAAGTGTGGAGTTATTTGCAGATGCACTTGGATTGGAAATTAAAAATAAAGACTCTAACTATGCCAAAGCCGTAATGGCTGCCGCTGTATTTCATGAGTTGAAACATGTTAAACAGTATGTAACAAAACAACACATCAATTACAGTACTGGGGAAATTGACAAAAAGGGTGAAAAGGAGGCTAGAGAATATTCTATTTTCCAACTGAAAAAACTGATTGCGGCAAAAGACATTGAATTGGCAACAGGAACTGCATTAATAACCGAAATAAAAGCAGAGATGGATAGTGAAAAATAGTTTTAATAAAATAGGTTTGAACACCTTCACAATTCACTGGAATGGTCTAAACTCGTAAGCACATCCAGTAAGATAACCGGATTGTACTTCAACTGGTTTGGAAGAGGTATAATACCTGCAACATGAGAAACAAGGAAAGCGAAAATCAGAAGGTTCGTTTTTTGTTTGTCGGTGAGAAAAGAAGCACTACCGCACAGGAAAAAAATTATACATGGCAAAATTGTCCGGATGTGGGTGTACTTTGTGCCAGAAAGCTATTTGAGGCGCTACGAGAAGCAGGAATCGAACCAAGAGAACATGATTTCATTAATGCCTGGGAAGACGACGGAAATCCTCAGGAAATATATTTCCAAGGAAGAATAGTAGTTGCTATGGGCCAAAGAGTTCAAGACGAGTTAGATAAGAGAGGGATACCATACATTCCGATTATCCATCCAGCTGCAAGGGGAACATGGTGTAGGAAAATAGAATACGGTAATATGATCAGAGAAACGTTAACGTCAGAAAATATCGACGCCTTCAAACTGGAAACTTAGATTGTCCGGTCAATTGACGGGTTTAGTCTGTATATGAAACTACGGTTATGATAATAAGAATATCCCAGACTGTTACGCTTTGCACATAAGCACGATCTTGAAAATTGTCGCATTACTCGGAAAGTTCTGACCTAATTTGACATATAATACCCATTTTGATATACTTTCCTCCAGTAAAGCGATATGAGTAATAATTATTCAAAATACAAGTGGGTAAATGGTAATACAAATAGCCTCTTTAGGGCTATTCTTGCCTTGGAATCTATTGAAGAAGCCAGGAACTTTTTCCGTGACTTATTAACAGAACAAGAGATAATAGAATTTGGTCAAAGGTGGAAAGTGGCAAGACTGCTAGCAAAGGACGTCTCGTATACACAGATTGAAAAGGAAACAGGTATGAGCTCAAAAACGATAGCAAGAATACAAAAGTGGTTAAAAGATGGTATGGGTGGGTATTTAACTATGATAAATAAGTTGAAAGAAAAAGGAAGTTTATAGCTATTTTTTTAACCAAGACACTTTACTATGATAAAGCAAAGAAAAATTCAAATTGGCGTTATGGGTTCAGCAGCAGACCTAAAATATCTCAAAAACATTGAGAGGTTGGCTGAAGAAGTTGGATATCTTGTGGCTAAAAAAGGAGCTGTTCTAATCTTTGGAGCGGAGAAAGATTACGATTCGCTTTCCACAGCTTCCTGTAGAGGAGCTAAAAAAGCTAAGGGGTTAACCGTAGGTGTTACTTATGGTAAGGGGAAAGACATTTTTGAAAAAGACTGCGATGTAATAATTTCCAGTGGTCTTGAAAGGGGTGGAGGCAGAGAAACACCTCTAGTATTAAGTTGTGATGCAATAATCACTCTCAATGGTGGTTCGGGTACATTGACTGAAATTGCTATTGCCTATCAGGCTAATATCCCAATTGTTGTTCTTGAAGGAACGGGTGGATGGAGTGATAAGTTAGCAGGACAATATTTAGATGATAGAAAAAGAATAATAATTGAAAAAGCAAATACTCCAAAGGAAGCCGTTGATTTAGCATATTTACTTGCCTCCAAAAAATATGAATAAAAACAACCCTATTCCAAACAGTTTTTCTCATCATCACGCAATCCCTTGTGGTAAGGGATTGGTTGTGATGTAGTTCCCTAACAATCCGCAGTTTTATCACACTCAATCTCTTCCTAGAAGGGATTTTTGTTTTCTGGGAAGAAAAGATTGGGGGTGGTAAAAATGATAGAAGGAGAAAACTGTTTACAGGAATTGGGCGAGCAACCTCGTCCTAATCCTTATGTTGTTTCTGAGGACATATCTTTATTGTTAAGCAGGTGGGCAGGAGAAAGGGGTTTCAATTTACCTAATAAAAATTTTTTTGAGCAATTACGAAATAGGTTTAAAGGTGTGTTTGGGCAGGTATTTAGTAATTTTGAACTTGTTTCTGAATCGGAGTTAACCGTTGGCATGAATGAAATTGTCCGAAATACTGGTTTATATCCTATTTCTCTTGATAGGGTATATTTTCGCTCAAACAGTGCGTTAGATATTACAAGGATGGTAGACACAGATGGGCAAGATAGAGGGTTAGGGAGAAGAATAGATAGTCCCACTATCCTAGAACAATTTAGAAAACTCCAGTCAACAGGAATAAAAGAAGTGGTTGTAGTGGACGATGTGGTTTTTTCTGGTGACTTAATAAGAAGAGTAGGAGATGGTTTAATTAGGATGGGAATAGAAGCTCCTATAATATGTGTAGGCATCGGAATAACAGAAGGGGTTAATAAACTCAACAGTTATGGGAAAGATGTCCGTTGTGTTAAGCAATACCCTAAAGTAATTGATGAAATATGTGAGAGGGATTTTTATCCAGGAGTTCCTCTGTGTGGAAGAACACTAACAGGCGAAAAAAATCTTGGAGTTCCGTACATATTACCTTTCGGAAAACCTGGTAGATGGGCATCGATTCCACCCGAAGCAGAAATGCCAATATCTCGTTTCTGTCTGGAACAAACAACAGAACTGTTCCAGGAAATAGAAGAAGCCAGCAAGAGATATGTTAGATGTTGTGATTTAGATAGAGGAGTAATTGGTTTACCACAAGATGAAACAAGGTTTTTAGACGCCTTGAGATTGGTGAAATAGAAGCTGTTGGGCTGGTTTGACATTTCTTACCAGCCCAAACTTCCAGTAAAATGCCAGGAACATATCGTTGAAGACTGGAATTTCTACGTAATTTGTTATAATACCCCATGAAAGAAAAACTCACCCCTTCCCCACTTTTTTCTAACGAGTTTTGTAGTTTTAAACCATCTGATTGGCTTGAATTGGAGAATCCGCTATACGCAAACAGTTATAGAGTAAAAGCCCAAGGAGTAATGCTTCTGGATGAACTCCCGCATAAATAAGGCGGTAATTTTACCTTTATAAATTTTAGGTTTGGGAAAAATTTGAGACCACCTAAACGGCTCATAGTAATGCATATTACATACACAGGGTGTCTTTAAAAGTATAATATGTTCACTATGATTAAAGTTGGAGACAAAGCACATAATTTTTCCTTGCCGGACCAAAGCGGCAAGATACACTCTCTTTCGGATTACAAAGGGAAGTGGTTGATTTTATATTTTTACCCAAAAGACGACACCCCGGGTTGCACAAAGGAAGCTTGTGGTTTTCGTGATTTGACTAGAAAGTATTCCAACAAAGGGGTTAAAATTTTGGGCATCTCAAAAGATTCTGTTTCCTCCCACAAAAAATTTGCTGAAAAATATTTATTGGATTTCCCGATATTGAGTGATGAATCGAAAGAAGTTATTAAGGCGTATGGTGCATGGGGTATAAAAAAATTTATGGGAAAAGAATTTGAGGGAACACAGAGAAAAACTTTTGTCATAAATCCTGAAGGGGAAATAACTAAAGTTTATGAAAACGTCAATCCTCTGGCTCACGCGAAACAGGTCTTGCAAGATATTTTTTTATAAGAGGTCACAAAAACAACTACCGCAAAAAAAGGATTCCTTTGTTAACCGCTCAAACGTGTACCTTGTGTAACTATTGAATATTATGGATTTTCATATAACATTACCTGTATGGTACCAACACTTGGAGAACTAGGTTTACATCGACAAGGAAACTATCTTGCAGGTGACAAGGGATGTGTCCGATTAAATGAAACGGGTGCCGCACGTTTCAACCTTATTCACCCATCATCTGATGATAATCCAACTTTTTCAAAAGGAAAC
>Ga0172379_10006692_pt1 | contig 15290 bp, 15 predicted proteins | sample GrowelOW334metaG_FD_119756 | JGI IMG/M metagenome (GOLD analysis project Ga0172379, IMG submission 119756) | Groundwater microbial communities from an aquifer near a municipal landfill in Southern Ontario, Canada - Groundwater well OW334 metaG | ecosystem: Environmental > Aquatic > Deep...
CTCTACTTATTTACTTATATTTTCTTTACAAATTTAGAAGAATATGGAATTAATTAATATACTTTTTATCGGCGATATTATCGGCAAACCGGGATTAACCTTCGTGCAAACATGGCTTCCGGGAATGATCCAAAAATACAAAGCCGACGTGGTTATTGCTAATGGTGAAAATGTGGCTGACGGAAAAGGTATTTTACCGAAAGATGGTGAAATCCTTTTTAACCTTGGCGTTCACGCTATTACCGGCGGAAATCACACATGGGATAAACATCAAACACAAGAATATCTAAAGAATGAACCGAGAGTGCTCAGACCTCTCAATTATCCGAAAGGGACTCACGGAAACGGTCATGTGATTGTTGAATCGAAAAGGGGAAAAGTTGCTGTTGTGAATCTTCAAGGAAGAGCATACATGGCAACAATCGATTGTCCATTTCGTTCCGCCGATTGGATTCTTGCAAGAATAAAATCGGAGACAAAAATAATTTTTGTTGATTTCCACGCCGAAGCGACAGCCGAAAAAGCAGCGCTCGCAACCTATTTAGATGGAAAGATAAGCGCTCTTGTCGGTACGCATACACATGTGCAAACAAGCGATGAACGTATTCTTCCAAATGGAACAGGTTTTATTACCGATGTTGGAATGACCGGTCCATACGAATCTGTTATTGGAATGAAAAGCCAAGCGGCGATAAACCGTTTCATCTATCAAACGCCGCAAAAATATGAGACCGCAGAAAATAATGTTCATCTCTGCGGTGTGTTGGTTAAAGTTGATGCTTCCACCGGTAAAACGGTTGCAATCGAAAGAATTTTATTCCCGGAATTTCAAACTACAGTGAACGAACAATCATGATTTTAATTGACGGTAAAAAAGTCTCTTTTGAAATTCGACTTGAGTTAAAAGAAAAAGTTGATAAATTAAAGACTGAAGGGAAAAGCGTTCCCGGTTTGGTTACGATTCTTGTTGGCGAAAACCCGGCATCAAAATCCTATGTAAGCAGCAAAGCTAAGGCGTGCGAAGAAATTGGATTTCTTTCTAAAGTAGTAAAACTCCCTGACACAACAACCCAAGATGAATTATTGAGTGTAGTTCAAAGCTATAATGCAGATCCTAACTTTCATGGAATTCTTGTTCAGCTTCCAATTCCAAAACAAATTAACGAATCCAAAATTATTGATGCGATCGCTCCGGGAAAAGATGTAGATGGCTTTCATCCAATAAGTGTTGGCAATTTAGTGATCGGGAACGACACTTTTTTCCCGTGTACTCCAGCCGGTATTCAAGAATTGCTGAAACGATATAAAATTGAAACAAAAGGAAAACATGTTGTGGTTGTGGGTCGAAGTAACATTGTCGGCAAACCGATTGCCAATATTATGCTTCAAAAAAAAGAATTTGCAAACGCGATTGTTACTGTCTGTCATTCAGCCGCTTCCGATTTGAAACAATATACATTATCGGCAGATATTTTAATTGCTGCAATCGGAGTTCCAAATTTTATTAAAGCTGATATGGTTAAAGAAGGAACAGTTGTCATAGATGTTGGAATAATTCGTGTTGAAGACTCCACCCGGCCAAAAGGTTACAAACTTGTCGGTGATGTCGATTTTGATAATGTTGCGCCTAAAGCTTCCTTTATCACCCCGGTGCCGGGTGGCGTTGGACCAATGACTATCGCTATGTTATTACAAAATACATTTAAAGCATACTTAAAATCCGGTAAATAAAATGGACTCATCAAAAATTGAGAGAATTGTTTCTCAGGTGTTTTTAGAAAAATCGTTGCGCGATTTTTATTGCCAGGGCGATACTTGCAAAGGATGGGAAACAAACGTAATCACACAACCCAACGCAATTAAAAATATTGTTAATGTTGGTGCAGAAAGAATTTCTGCCGGTTTAGGAGTTGGAGATCACTTACCTGATCTTTCGCTTGCAAGAATGATTGACCACACCATGCTTAAACCCGACGCAACTACTGATGAAATAAAACAACTTTGTGCTGAGGCTAAACAATATCACTTCGCTTCGGTTTGTGTCAATCCCGGATTTGTTCCTCTTTGTTCTTCATTATTAAAGGGAACTGATGTTAAAGTTTGTACGGTAATCGGGTTCCCGCTGGGCGCAACAACCACCGAGGTTAAACGCCTGGAAGCCGAACAGGCAATTGCAAACGGTGCTACAGAGATTGACATGGTAATCAATGTCGGTCAGTTGAAAAGTGGAAATTACGATTACGTGTTTAATGATGTTAACAAAGTTGTTCTTGCAGCAAAAGCACATCGGAATGTTTGTAAAGTAATTTTAGAGACAGCTCTTCTAACAGATGAAGAAAAAGTTAAAGCTTGCTTGATCTGCAAAAAAGCCGGAGCAGATTTTGTAAAAACTTCTACGGGATTTTCAAAAGGTGGCGCCACCGTTGGTGATATTGCATTGATGAGAAAAATTGTCGGTTCGGCAATCGGAGTAAAAGCTTCCGGTGGAATTCGTTCAAAAGAAGATGCGGAAGCAATGATAGCAAGCGGTGCAGATCGTATTGGCGCAAGTGCAAGTGTAAAAATTGTTATGGGCGAGAAAAGCGAATCATCTTACTAACATTTATCACGGTTTAGAATTGTGGTAAATGATTTGTTGATTTTAAATTCGAAAGAATGGATGAATGATTGAAAGATTGAATGTTTCTTTATCGGTTTTATACTTTCAATGTTTTTCATTCACCATTCAGTCATTCCGTCAAGCGATGTTTTTTTTAAAATGCTGAATTGAAATTTTTGTATAAGTTTTAAGTAAGATGATTTACTCATGGTTTTAGATATTATAATCTCAAAAGCGCTTGACGGATATTCTGCAGCCATTCCTTCAATCAACGGATGTGAAACCTGGGCGCCGAAAGAAGATGAAGCAATTGAAAAAATTGTTTCGTTAGCCAGGTATTATTTAAAGTTGGATGAACACCATCGAATTTTAGTTGATAAAGCCGGAAGAAGCGCCTGTCAATCAATTTATAAATTAATATTCCACAAGAGTTGAGAAAACAGATTACAGAACGACGAAAAGAAAAAATTATTACCGTTGCTTCTGCGCGGCAGGATTCACTTCGTCTTGTACTCGAAAATGTCCACGATCCCCATAACGTAAGCGCGGTCTTCCGTTCATGCGATGCAGTGGGAATTCCAAAAGTTTCTCTCATTTATAACATCGAAAAATATCCGAAGATCGGAAGCAAATCTTCTGCATCAGCTTTTAAGTGGGTTGAGAAAGAAAAATATGCGGAAGTTGAAAAGTGTTATGATCATTTAAGAGTAGAAGGATTTACAATCCTCGCTTCATCATTAAAAGGAAATCCAAAAAGTCTTTATGATTATGATCTGACAAAAAAAATCGCACTCGTTTTCGGAAATGAACATCGCGGAATTTCTGAAGAAGCTGAATCTCTAGCAGATAACATTTTTTATATCCCAATGCAGGGAATGGTGCAAAGTCTAAATATCTCTGTTGCTGCCGCGGTTACGTTGTACGAAGCAATGCGGCAAAGAATGTTAAAAGGGTTTTATAATCAACCGAATGATAATTCTGAATTAATTAAACAAAGAATAAACGATTGGTTGAACAATAAATAGTTTTTACTTCTTGGTGTCTTAGTGGCAATCACATGAACTTTTAACGCTGCCACCAAGACTCGAAGACACAAAGAAATCAATAATAATTTTAATATTATGAAATGAGTTTGACGAAAATATAATGACACAAGAAATTAATAAAATAGAATCCGTAAAAGGTGAACTCACTCTCCCTGGAGATAAATCCATCTCTCACCGTGCAGTGATATTTTCATGTATGGCTAAGGGAATTTCGGAAATTGAAAATTTATCGAATGGTGAAGATGTTCGATCAACATTAAAATGTTTTTCCGAACTTGGAGTTACAAGCAAATGGGAAAATGAAAAACTGATAATTGAAGGGAAAGGATATAGGAATTTCAACGCTCCGGTAAATAATTTGGATGCAGGAAATTCCGGAACAACTGCGCGGTTGCTAGCTGGATTTCTTTCCGCTCAGCCGTTTGAATCAACAATAATAGGGGACGAATCGCTTTCACAACGCCCGATGAAAAGGGTCATTGATCCGCTTTCTTTGATGGGAGCTAAATTTAAAGCTACTCCGAAACTTACTCTTCCTTTAACTGTCCATCATTCTGAAAAGTTAATTCCGATTACTTATGAAATGCCGGTTGCAAGCGCGCAGGTAAAAAGTTCTCTGCTTCTCGCCGGACTTCATTTGGAAGAAGAAACTTGCGTGATCGAATCCGAACAAACCCGTAACCACACAGAAGTTATGCTTGGCTTGCGAGTAGAAGAGAAAGAAGGGAAGAGGTTTATTTATTCTTCGCAAAAAAATTATCCTTCTGCACAAAATTATTTTGTCCCGTCCGATATTTCTTCTGCGGCTTTTTTTATTGTTTTAACTTTGCTGGCAAAAAACTCGGAAGTGATTCTTCGTCATGTTTCTTTAAATGAAACTCGTACCGGAATTATAAGTGTATTAAAGGCAATGGGAGGCATTATTGAAATCACTAATCAGCAAACTTCAAACAATGAATTGTTAGGTGATTTGATAGTGGGGAGCTGTGGACTTCATCCGATAGAAATTCCCAAAGAAATTATTCCTAACATTATTGATGAGATACCGATATTGTCAGTCGCTTCCGTTATAGGAACAGGAAAGTTTGAGATTAGAAATGCTGCGGAGTTACGCGTAAAAGAATCAGACAGAATTTCTGCGTTAGTCCATAATTATAAAATACTTGGATTGGATGTTGAAGAATTCCCGGATGGTTTTTCTGTTAGCGGAACAATACAAAATGAAAGTCCAATCTTCGAAAGTTTTCATGATCACCGTATTGCAATGGCATTTGCAATTCTCTCAATGTTCTTAAAGAATGGCGGGGAAATATCCAATTTTGATTGTGTTAAAATTTCTAATCCGCAGTTTTTGGAGCAGGTGGAAAGTCTCATCCGATAATCTTGAGTGTTTGTTTGGTGAATATTTTTGTTCAATTAACTTATTAATCCTTTAGGCACCGAACATTGAACCCATTCCTTTTATCCTCATAACTCAAGTCGATACTGCTATCATTGCCGCGCGGGCGTAATTTATAAGCAGTTGTCGCTCCGTATACTGAATTGTGCTCCTTAGAACTCCAAAAAAAAGTGTTCAACTCTAAATAGCCGACGAAGTCTCCATTACCGTCGCGGTAGCCCGCTAACAAGGCAGAGAAGCCGCTTGTGTTCGTGCCAATTCCGCTTCCAGTTCCTTGACCTACGGTTTTTAATGAGTTCCCATCATTATTTACAGTTTCAATCAATTTTTGAAACTCTGCCTGTGTTGGTATATGCCAACCAGTGGGACAGATACCTCTTGTCCCGGGTGTGATGGAATATGCCATAGCTTCATTCCATTGATATAAACCACCATAAGTGTTGCAATTGGCAATATTATTATCAAAGCAATATTTTTCTATTGTCCCATTGTTCCTCATTGAATCTACTGGCGTACTACTATTAATCATCATCCCTATATTAAGATTTTCTTTTAACCAGCACTGCGATCCGATGAGTATTGTATTGTATATTTTACCTTCATAAGTAACCGTGGGTGTGTTTGGACACGAACTATTATTAGTCGTTGTAAAATTCCAAACTACCGAAAGATTTGAAGTACCAAAATTATTCACTGCAGTTACGCTCCAATAATATTTAGTAAGTCCATTTAAGCCACTAATTTGTTTACTTGTAATATTCCCAACGTTATTATTATAAACCATATTTGTAAAAGAATTGTCTGTTGCGACTTGCAGATAATAACTCGTTGCTCCGGTGCTTAAATTCCAGATAATCGTTAGTGATTGTAACTGATTTACCGACCCATTACTTGGGGATAAAAGAGTGGGGGGAATAGGTGCAATGCCAGTTGTAAAAGTCCAAGTTTCTGACCAACCCTTTGTACCATAATTATTCGTTGCACTTACCCGCCAGTAATATTTTGTAGAATCAGTTAACCCTGTTATTTGTTTGTATGCCGATGAATTACTTTGATTAAAAACAAAACTTGAAAAAGTACTATTAGTTGAAACTTGCAGAGTATAACTCGTTGCTCCAGTGCTTGCATTCCAGGTAAGCACTGGAGAAAGTGATATTTCAGTTGCACCATCAGTTGGAGATAAAAGAATAGGAGAAACGGGTGCAGCACCGGTTGTAAAAGACCAAGTTTCTGACCAGCCTTTCGTACCAAAATTATTCGTCGCACTTACCCGCCAATAATATTGTGTTAACCCGCTTAATTCCGTTATTTGTTTTGAGGTTGCAGTTAATGTATCTGCATTAAAAACAAAATTTGTAAACGAACTATTCGTTGAAATTTGCAAAGTATAGCTATTAGCGTTACTTACTTTGTTCCAAACTAAAACGGGAGAAAGCTTTTGTTCAACGGCTCCGTTTGTCGGTAGAGATAATTGAGGTAAAAACGCAGGTTCATCACCAGTAGTAGTAAAACTCCACACCTTTGACCAATCGGATGTGCCTTCACTATTACTTGAGCTAACTCTCCAGTAATACACCGCTAAATAATTCAAGTCAGGAATTTGTGGGGATGTCGTGGTAATATCGCTTTTATTAAATATAAAATTTGAGAACGAACTGTTTGAGGATACTTGTAATGTATAACTTTTTGCTCCGCTGCTTGCATTCCAAGTTAAAACAACCGGAACTGCAATATTAGATGATGTATCTTTCGGTGTTGATAATATTGGTGGCGAAGGAACCGTATCAGCATTTAGGGGATTGCTTGCATCTTTTTTGCATGATGTAAATACAAGAAGAGAAACAAGAAAAAAATAAATTACCTTTTTCATATACAACCTTTTTTACTTTTTAAGTAATTTTTTTTTGCAACCATATTTATTAAAAACCGTAAAGTAATATTCAATATTGTTTTACTGTTACGTAACATCAATAGTACCTAACGCCGATGTTTTTAAGTTGTATCCTTGAATCTATCCTGTTTTGCGGGATAGCAATGCAATTTTGAACACAAATGCCGCAATGTTTAAAGCAGACGGCCTTAAAGAACTAGTAGTACAACAATTATTCGTAGTGCAAAAACGTATTAATATAACTTAACAATGAAAACGCTTTTAGACTTATTAATTCATTACCATAAGTAAAATCTTCACCGTGTAATATTTTGTGTCTATTGAATTTTACATCCTCATCTAAATATTTGTCTGAAAATATTATCGGTAGAACGATTCGCAGCGGTTCTAAATAACTAATGAAGAAAGAATCTTTATTTAAAGTATCTACATATGCTTTAGTTTTTGGTAGCTTCTTGTTTTTAAAAAACAAACCGTATGTAGTTACTTCTTTGCAAATTCCATCTGCTTGAGATAAAAAGACAGGAACAGATAGAGCATATTTTTTTGATTTATGTGCTTCGAATGCTTGCTGTAAAATATTAACTCGGTTAGGATTCTTCTTTAATATATTCTTACTAATTTCCTTAAAATTACTTTTTAATACACGCATCATCTCTTCATCAACATATTTTTCATTATTGTTATTCAATTCTTGAGCTAAGTCCGATGGATAACTGACATAATGATCTAATGTTGGAATAAACCAACCATATTTGCCAAGAGTTTTTAATGCGATTTTTGTTCGCTCTGATAAGAACTCATTATGTTTTTTAAATCTTTCAATAAAATTATCTGATTGTATAGTTGTTAAATCAGAAATAGTTTTACTCATTACTTCTGAATAACGATTATACTCTTCTAAGAAACCCATGTTTATATTACTTCATTTGTTGTATAACAATGTTGCCGCCTAACACGCCGCCCAGAACAGACGGCTAAGTTTTGTTAACGCAACTTTATTTATAAATCAGTTTTGTTTTGCTAATCAACTTTACACAAGAAACTAATTCTGAAAAGCCAAACCCGAATGCGACTCAATATGATCCATCGAAGAAACGGTCGTTGTTGAGGAGCTTGTTAGCACGCACTTACAATTTTGCTTTTCATAATATTGTTTACTTCAATAAAAGCGTCAGCTATTTCTTTTTCATATGCAGACAATATTTTTAACACAACAAGATTATCCATGTTTGTTTTGTGTGTCAATAATGCCGAAGTAATTTGTAATAATGATAAAGTTGTTCCATGAGCTGGGTCTGCTAAGCCATAATTGCTAGGTCCAGACAATAAAATTCTTTCAACTTCTTCAGTTAGACCTAATTTAAATTTTATACCTTTTGGATTCGCATGAACATTGTAACTTGCCATCTTGTAATATGGTCTTAAATGCTCAAGTCCACTTTCCTTTTCAATATCGGAAAAATTATGACTCTTTGGTAAAATGCTAGAAGTCCATCCATATTCATCACAAAAATCTTTACCGTATTTCAGAACAAGCTCATCTCTTTTTGATATTATTTCATCCATTTCACCAACTGATAAAGGTGGTTGGTTTAATTTATCACAATATATTTGATATTGTAAAATTGCTTTGTATGATTCTATAATTTCATGTAGAAGATAGCGTTCAGCAATATCTTGACCATGTTTCTTAATGAATAAACTTACGACACTAATTTCATGAATCGTCCGCCAACGTGCATGCGCTCCATCGGCAAAACCTCTCTCTAATAATAACAATACTTCATAAGCTACTTGTATTGAACGAGCATGCAATCTGGTCAAAGCATCGAATACATAATCATTATTTTCCGCTGCTTCATCTCGTAATGATTTGTTTAAGTCCTCACCGCTTTCATAAGAAATCACAATGAAAGTTTCGAGTAGATTCAATCCTTTTTCCCATAGTTTGTAATGTCTCTTTTCGAAGTTTTTTCTAATCTTATGATGTTCTCGCAACATGGATGTAGATTTTTTATCTAATGTATTTTTTACAAGTGAAGATATTTTTTCGATTGCATTTGGTGAGTAAAGTTTATCTAAAATGGGATACTCTGGATGACCAACATCTTTTATTGATGTAAAGAATTCATTGATAGCCGATGAACTATTAACATCTGAAGATTTTATTTGCTCAATCAATAAATCAACTTTAGGTTCAAGTACTTGATTTGTTTCGATTTTATTACCGAATAGAAAACGACTGATTTTATTCAGCATGATTTTCTCCTACCGTATAACTATTAATTCTCATGCACTGAATTAGTTGTTTGGGAAGACATCTATTCATGCAGCTACAAAAACGTATGCCAAATGTATCATTTTTGTTCTTCATCAACTATATAAAAATATCTTTCCCCGCCAAAAGCGGAGTTAGCTTTTCCCAACTATTTCCTCCCATATTTAACGCTCTTCTCTTTTACCTCAAACCCAATTTTTCTTTTTGGCGCCGGAGGAGGTGTTAACAATTGATTTATCGCTTCGAAGATTGCCGTTATCTGTTCATCATGAGTTTCAATTTTATATTCTAACTCTTTTAACTTTTGCGCCAACTCTTTGTGAGTCAAAAGTATTTCTTTCAAATGGACAAATGCCCGCACAACATAAATTCCCGCTTCAATCGCTCTTGGAGAATTAAGAACAGATGCCAGCATTAATGCGCCATATTCCGTAAATGCGAAGGGCAAAACGGTTGAATGTTTTAGAGAATTGAACCGGTCACAATTTGTGACCAGTTCATCCTTTTCAGCTTTAGTAAGAACAAACATAAATTCAGTTGGGAACCTCTCGTTATTACGTTTTACTGCTTGGTTAAGAACTTTTGTAGGCACCCCATACAACTCCGCAAGATCGCGGTCAAGCATTACTCTTTGTCCGCGGATTAATAGAATCTTGTTTTCAATTCGTTCAGTTGGTATAATTTCTTTTACACTCATCATCTCCTCAATAACCAATTTAGGTTAACCTAGACCTCAGCCGTTTCCAAAACGTAGGAGTTTTTTTATTTATTCATGGAAAATCATCAATGAGAATAAGCGCCGATTATTGCCTTTAGTACTTTGTTCACTCTTTCAGGTGTTTTTAATACATTTACAATTTCGTTATCAATAGGAAAGAGAACTTGTTCACTTCGCAAAATTTTTGCGTAAGGATTTTTCCTCGCTTTGGAATAATCGAAATTATATTCCTCTTTAAGGTCGTTTATTTGTTCCGGTTTTTCTTTAACTGTTTTCTTCATAGTCTTGCTTTTCTTTTTTAGTTGCTTTTCGTGCGCTTATAATTCTAATATGTTGGTCTCTTTCTGTAAAAGAAACAATAATAACTTTATTCTTTTTCGTGTGTCCAATTATTAATGCTCGCTGCTCGGTTTTTGAGTGCTCTTCATCATCAAAAACAAAGGCAAGCGGATCTGCAAAAACGGTTGCCGCTTCTTCAAAACTTAAATTGTGCTTAACAAAATTTAGTTTTGCTTTGTTTTTATCCCAAATAAAATTAATCATTTAATACCATTGATTTGGTTTTGGTTAAACTGGATAGAACTTATTACAAATAAAAATCTCTCTTTTATTTATAATCTTATTTAAGTTTGGTTATAAAATAGCTACACCAAATCTATTTTCAAACTTCCGTAATTCTTTTAACAACTAAACCAAACCTCCGAGGTTTTGCAAACCTCGGAGGTTTTTTGTTACTTATTGCACCGGAGGCGTTGGCGGCGGTGTCTTAGCCTCATCATCCGGTTTTGTATGTGAACCGCCCAAATCTTTAATAACTCTTGCGGCAAAATATTGGTTATAAAAATCGGGCTGTGATTCTTTTATCACCTCAACAAGCATGTCAGCTTCCTCATTCAATAAGGTATCGGTCTTTTCGAATAATTTCGTAAGCGCCACTCTCGTTGCGCTGCGGTCTGTATAACTTAAATCCTTATTCCCCGACGCATTCTTTAAAGCTTCAAGTTTTGTCTCAACAAGGTCAAGTTTTGCCTGCGTCATTCCATATTGGGCAAGTGAAGCTAAAACGCCTTGTGCGGCATCCTTTATGCTTTTCACTTTTACGGGTAATTCTGCGTGGGTTAAATGTTTAAATGCGCTTTCTGTATAATCCGCCTTTGCTCTAAGTTCAACCAGTTTATTCCGCGCCGCGTATGCCTTTACGGCTGAAGTAATTGGTAGAATGGCAGAAATAAGCTCATCAATTGCTTTGCCTTTTACGGAAGTCTTTCCGTCGGTTGCGCCAACTAATTCGCTGTTTTTAGTTTCAATCTGTTCGATTAAAGCCTGTAGATCAGTGTGTACTTCACCCAAAGCCAGTACTTCGGCTAAAACGCTACCGTTGTTATTTAGAACAACCTCCGTAGCGTTATACATGTTGGACTTGTTTTCCTCGGACTGTGTCATTATGATCTCCCAGTTGTGATTATTTAGGTTAATTTAAGGCAAAGTGCCTTTTTGTTCTAAAAACCGTCATTTACTCACTAAAAAATATCAAAACTCACTATAAAGTCATCAAAACAAAGAAAAAGTCATCAAATATTCACTTCAAGTCGCTGAAACAAAGTAATATTTGGCATATATCCATTCCAAGTCGGCAAAGCAAGAAAAAAGTCGGCAAATATCCATTTCAAGTCGCCAAAGCAAAGAAAAAGTCGGCAAATATCAACTTCAAGTCATTAAAACATTAGATAAGTCGTCAAATATCTATTCCAAGTCTCTAAATATCCACTTCAAGTCGGCAAATATTTAATTGAAGTTGTCAAATATCTACTTTAAGTCACCAAATATTCAGTTGAAATCTCCATTCTCCAAAAACACCCAAGCACCCATTGAACGAAATCTTAACTCGTAGTTTAATGAACTAAAATCCGAAAATATTTTTTTGTAGGAAAAGAAAGGATGGAATAGTTTAACAGAAATCCCCTCGTCCCCGAAGCAAACAAGGTTATTGTTATTTTATTGTTTATTTCCTTGGTTAAAATTACGGAAATATTTTAATCAATGTCAAATGAAATTTTTATGATGTAAAAAATTATGGCGAGAGGGGAAAGTGTGGGTTGAGAAATATTTTAAATTAATTTTTAAAGAAATATTCATTCCCGAAGGGAATGTAAATGTTCTGGGGTGGTTATTGTTTTACAAATATTTAACTCCTACGGAGTTAATTCATATGCCCCTTATTTCAACATCAATAATAATCTATAGATTTATCACCTGGTGTTCAAACTTATTTATTGCCAATTCATCAAATAAAATTCTTATAAAACTCTTGCCGTACTTGTTGGCAAAGTAATAATAATTTAATTCCCGCTCTTGCAAGTTTGCATTAGGGAAGACTGCTAAAGAAGTTTTAGTCGTTTGGCGAAGAGCCGTTTCATATTTTCTTTTCTGCGCTTCGTTCGCTTTTCCTTTAAATTCATTCAAAGTATTTATCATTTTAAGTTTGTATCTATCGGCTGAATCTCCGATCGTTTTATCGAGAACGGTAAGTTTTTCTTTCAGTCCGTCTATTGCTTTTTCTAACTCTTTTTGAGTTTGAGCAAAATCGGCTTCGGTATCATACTCAGATAAATTGTTGATCACTTTTTCAGCTATCTTATCTGCATTTAAGAAAAAATCAACAAGATTGAGTTGATACTTTTCAAAAACCGTCTGAACTCCTTTTTCAATTATTGTTGCTGCAGAACGGGGATAAATTATCGGCGCCGGGATTTGGAATTCTTCATACAACGGAAGAACTTGAGAAAAATAGCTTACTTCACTCGGTCCACCTACGTAAAAAGCAGTTTGGAAAAGATAGTCCTGACAAATTGGGCGAAGTATAACATTTGGAGAAAAAAGTTCCGGTGTATCTGTAATCAATTTTAGTAATTCTTCTTGCGTAAATTTTACGCGTTTGTTTTTTAGTCGAAAATGTTCTTCGACCGGTTCAATTGCATACCGACCTTTTTCATAATTCATAAATAAATTTATCGGGCGTACTTTAACTTGAGCATGATATGTTTCTTCAAGCGCTGCGCTGCGAAGAATTAATTTTTCCGAATGTTGCCGGTAGTTGAGCAGTTCTTCCTGGAAGATCGGTTTAAGAAGTTTTTTTATCTCTTTTTGCTGCGGATCGAAAATTATTAATCCGTATTGATCAAAATAATTGAAGATCAATTGGCGGAAGGATTGTTTAAAAGATTTCCCTTCTTGATAGATTTCTCTAAGCTCTGAGATTATCGCTTCAGTAAATTCTGTTTTGCGCAGACTATTTTGAAATCCATGTAAAAAAGTATGTATAGCATCGCTAAAAGTAAGTTCGCCAACACTTCCGCGGAATTCTCCCTCGGGAAGTGAATCTTCGTATGCGATGGTCGCTAAATTATTTTCTTCATTTATTATGGTTACGGAATTTACTTCATTAAAATCGTGATCATCTCCCTCAAGCCAAAAAACCGGAACGAAGTTGAACTCATCATATCGTTCGTTAAGATGTTGAGCTAATTTTATTGCAGTGATCGTTTTATAAATAGTATAGAGAGGTCCGCCCAAAACGCCAAGCTGCTGTCCGGTAAAGACCGCAAGTGTTTTCGGTTCTTTCAACAAGGCGATATTTTTTAGTGTCTTTGAGGAAGGTTGAAAAGCATTATATTGTTCCGCAATTATTTCGGGTAATTTGAAGAGAAGAGGATTCTGCTCTTTAGTTATAGTATGGAAATGATCATGATAAGCATCTTTATTCCGAAAATCGGAAAGGTAAAAATCTTTTACGTTATTAAACTCATACACATAATCCAAAAAAAGATTCTGATGTCCCGGAATGTCTGAAAAATTGATAAACATCTTCTACCTAATTGTTAATAATAGCGGTTACAAGATAAAGAAATAGTTTAAAATTTTAAATGTAAAACGAATGTCTTAAATTGGGGCGTTAAAAATAGAAGAAACGGAATCCCTGAATACATGTTACTAAATCAAAATCTCTGTACGAGAGTTAAAAACTAATGATGCTGTCTTTATCGAAAAAGGAAAAGTTATTTCTTTTGGGAAAAATTTTGGTCGCCGGAGCGATCATGGTTTACCTTTTTCAGAGATTTCAGTCTTTTGATTATGGTAAGATTTTTACCCATCAGAATCTTCATATCATGGGATGGGTTTGCTTTCTAACGTTCATCAATATCTATATTCAACTACATAAATGGAAAAATGTTTTTTTTGATTTGCTTGGAGAATTGCCGTTTAGGAAAATATTTTCATCTTTTTTCGTTGGAGTTGCAACCGGTTCGTTTACGCCCGGAAGATTTGGCGAATACTTCGGAAGAAGCTACATGATTAAAGAGTATCCGGGAAGCGAGGTAATTTCTGCAAGTGTGGTTGACAAACTTTCTAATATGGTTGTTTTAATCTTTAGCGGATCATTTTCAACTATCTGGTTTTTATCTGTTACTTCGGCTGTTTCGTTGCGAGTGATTTATTTGTTAACCTTTTTGGTGGTTTGTTTCCTGCTGGTACTTATTTACTTTATCATTCAAAAAAGGGGAGTTGCAAACTTTTATAAACGGATTGAAAAAGTAAGATTATTGAAAAAACTATTTTTTCATCTGCAGTTAATAAAAAAGGTTAGTAAGAGAACGATCTTTCATCAATTTGGATATTCGATCTTGCTGTACTGCATTATTGCACTGCAATATGGAATTTTAACAGCCGGCTTTGCAAATAAACCTATTGAAATTGCTTTTCTCTTTTGCGGAATTCTTACATTATTTGTAAAGTCATTTATTCCCTCAATCTCTTTTGGCGATCTGGGAATCAGAGAAAGCGCTTCAATATTTTTTATTTCTGCAATCGGTTTGCCTGCTGAAGTCGGATTCCTTTCGGCATTCTCAATATTCTTATTTAATATTTTATTACCGTCTGCAATCGGACTGATCTTTTTAGTAACCGTAAAACGCTGATGTACTTCCTAATTTCAATATTTATGCTTCTCGGAATTTTCTACTTAGGATTTTTAGCAAAAATTCTTTCCGGCTTGAAAAAGGTAAGTCAAATTAGTTTTAGCAACGAGAAAAAACCTTTTGTGTCGGTCATTGTTCCGTTCAGAAATGAATCTGATGTGATATTAAAATGTTTAAGGAGTTTGGAAACACAAAAATATCCGACTGAAAAATATGAGATACTTTTTGTGGATGATTTTTCGGAGGATGATTCTGTGTTAAAATTGACTTCTGAGAAACAACTTGCCGAGACAAAAATTCTATCTGTTCCGAATGAATATCAAACATTATCTCCAAAGAAACGATGTATAAAGTACGGAATTGAGAATGCGAAAGGAGAG
>Ga0172379_10006693_pt1 | contig 15289 bp, 16 predicted proteins | sample GrowelOW334metaG_FD_119756 | JGI IMG/M metagenome (GOLD analysis project Ga0172379, IMG submission 119756) | Groundwater microbial communities from an aquifer near a municipal landfill in Southern Ontario, Canada - Groundwater well OW334 metaG | ecosystem: Environmental > Aquatic > Deep...
AAGGTTGTTGAAGAAAACGAAAAAGAATCCATTCATCTGCAACAAAGAGCGATTAGGGCCAAAATTGATTTACCCGCTCTTACCGTTTTAAGTGCGGAAATGCTTGAGTGCTTGCGTCCTATTTTGGACAAAGAGCTCCCGCCATATCGTATCAAAGATATTATCGGCAAAAAACTTACCAATGCCGTTAAGGCGGGTGAAGCCATTACTTTGGAAATTATAGCATAACGATAAACACCGACCCCTAGTGTGGTCGGTGTTTTTTATATCGCCTAACGAGGCATCGCTGAAATATCTCCCTTTTGCGAATATTTTATAATTCGTTCTATTTCACCGTTAATGTTTTTCAGTTTGTTATATAAATGAGTATCATTCGGAACACCAAAAACATCAAAGGCAATATCTTCCGGCAGTAATGCCGATGCTGTTCGCAAAACACGGGGTGCATGGTACATACTGGTGACAATAATCGTTTTTTTTATCTTTTTACGCAGGAGCTCCTTGCGTAAAATTTCAAATTGCGTTTTTGTGTTTGCTTTATTGATTTCCCCATGATTAAGAAGGCGTATCCGCTTTTTCTCCACACCGGCATCAATCGCGCACTTTTTCATCATTGGAAGCTGAACCCGCGCGCCCTCCAAAATCAATACCGTTGCCATTGGATAATCCTTCAGTAATTCCACGGCATATTCAACCCTTGAAATAAGTTCTTTTGTGTATTGTCGGCGTATATCATCCGCCGGAAAATTGTAATCTTCTTGCGCGAGAACAACCACCGCATCAATATCCGCCGGAAGTTTCTCGGGTGCGCCGCCGTAACGCTGTTCAAATTCTTGTTGGAGGATTTTTCTAAAATCTTCCTCTGAAATAGTCATTGTTTTATCTTTTCTTATACAACAAATAATAGTGATTTAAACAAAATGTCAACTGTTATTTTACCACAAATCATGTTATTATTCAAAAAATAATACACGAGAAAATTATGAGCATACTTGCCATTATTCCTGCTCGCGGAGGAAGCAAAAGAATACCCCGAAAAAACATTAAAAACTTCGTCGGTCAGCCGATTATTAAATATTCCATTGATGCGGCTCTTCAGTCCGGAATTTTTGATGAGATAATGGTTTCAACCGACGACGAAGAAATCGCGAATGTGAGCGATTCTTTCGGGGCAAAAATTCCTTTCATGCGCTCGGCGAAAAATTCGGGAGATATGGCATTCACCGTTCCCGTTCTTGAAGAGGTTGTCAGAGAATACGAAAAACTCAACCGGAAATTTGACTCCGTTTGCTGTATTTATCCGACCGCGCCATTCATTACCCCTGAACGGCTAAAAAAAGCATACGAACTGTTTACGGAAAAAAAGCCCGAAGCGGTGGTTGCGGTTATGAAGTTCAGTTATCCAATCCAACGCGCCATGAAAATAGAAGAAGGACGCACAAAAATGTTTTGGCCGGAAAATTACAATGTCCGCACGCAAGACCTTGAACCGGCATACCATGATTGCGGACAGTTTTATTTTTTGAAAACAGATGCAATGTTGGAACAAAAAGTTTTATACCCTGAATTTACTATTCCGATAATCATTCCAAGCTCGGAGGGGCAAGATATTGACAACGAGGAAGACTGGGACATAGCGGAAATAAAATTCAAATTGCAAAAAAAATATAATGCGCTCATATGAATCAAAAATACACAGAGGCATTTGGTCCGGAATATTTTGAAAAAAGAACGGGAAATGATCCGAAACGCCAAAAAAGTTTTTTGTCCGAAAAAAAATTCATCAACAAATATATTTGCTCGGGAAAACTTCTTGATGTCGGGTGCTCCACGGGAGAATTTATTGATGTCTTGGAATGGAGCGGTGAAATCTACGGGATGGAGATATCGGAATATGCTCAATCAATTGCCGAAAAAAAGGGAATAAAATTTGACAAAAATCTGCTCAACTCAAAAAACTTTTTTGATATTATTATATTTCGCGGAACAATTCAGCATATAGATACTCCGTTTTTATATCTCAAAAAAGCATTTGAATCATTAAAACCCGGCGGTTTTGTCGTTTTCTTAATGACGCCGAACACCAATAGCATCTACTTCAAATTATGGAATACCCTCCCCTTTCTTGCCCCTGAACTTAATTTTTATGTCCCGTCTGACCTCGATCTGAAAAACGCCATGCAAAACTTCGGTTTCATTTTTAAAGGGATACGGTATCCATATTTTGATAGCGTTTACGCTTCACCGATTCGGGATCATTTGCGGTTTATTAAAAAAATGTTCACCGGTCGCGGAAAATTCCCTTTTTGGCGCAATTCCATGGATGTAATTTTTCAAAAACCGACGGGAATCGTTTAAATGTATGACTGAGAAACAAACAGAAATAAACAAAATGCAAAAATGTCTAGCGATGCTTTTTCCTCTTACCCGAAGCATTACGGGAAACGGCAACAGAGAAACTCTCAAAATATTACAAAAACTCATACCTCTTCAAATAAAAGAGATTCCTTCCGGAAAAAAAGTGTATGATTGGAATATTCCGAAAGAATGGAACATCAAAGACGGCTGGATAAAAAATTCCCGCGGGGAAAAAATCGTTGATTTCAAAAAAAACAATCTGCACGTAGTGAGTTACAGTCAACCCATTCATGCAAAAGTAACTTTCTCCGAATTGGAGAAACACCTGAATTACAAGAAAGATCTCCCCGAATCCATTCCGTACAGAACTTCATACTATAACGAATATTGGGGATTCTGCGTAAGTTACAACGATTTTAAAAAATATTTTGCGCCCGGTGAAAAATATGATGTCTTTATTGATTCTGAATTTAAAAACGGAGCTCTTTCTTACGGTGAATTGCTTATCCATGGAAAAAGCAAGGAAGAATTTTTAATTTCAACATATATCTGCCATCCTTCTCTGGCAAACGATAATTTGAGCGGTGTCGTTCTTACCGCTTTTCTTGCAAAAAAAATGCTTGAGATGGACCTCGCTTACAGTTACCGAATTATTTTTGTGCCGGAAACCATTGGCGCGATAGCATATTGTCATGAAAATGAAAAAGCGGTTAAAAAAATCAAAGCCGGAATGGTTGTTACTTGCGTTGGCGGTCCGGGAAATTTTTCCCTGAAACCTTCTTTTGAGAGAAACGGTTGTATAGATGTTGCCGCCCGAAAAGTGTTAAAAAACTCAAAACAAAAATTTACGGAATATGATTTTGTACCAAATGGAAGCGATGAGCGTCAATATTCCTCTCCTGGGTTTCGTATTCCTTGCATCTCTATTTGTCGCGATAAATATTATGAGTATGATTTTTATCATACATCGTTGGACAATTTGAGTTTTGTCTCGGCAAAAAATATTTTTAAAAGTCTTGAAATGCATTTAAAACTCGTCCGAGAGATTGATTCGCTGATTTTTTACAAAAGAACGGAACCGTATGGCGAGTTGCAATTGGGAAAACGCGGACTTTACCCAAAAGTCGGGGGAGCAAATCGGCCATCGTCAAAAAACAAACCGCGAGGAAATAACGAGCTTGATACCATCTTGGGCATATTGTTTTACGCTGATGGAAAAACAAGCATTGATCAGATTGCGGAAAAAACCCAAATACCAAAAAAACAAATACTTGAAGTAATTAAAAAATTAGCAGCAAAAAAGGTATTATATGCGGAATAAAATAAAAAATGCCTTCTTATGGCTCAAAAGAAAAACTCTCATACGGACGCGAATCCGATTGTTTTTTGAAAATATACAAATTGAAAAAGAACTGAAAGAACGAAATGCGCAATATAAAAATATTCACCAAGGAGAAAGGTGTTTCATCATCGGCACCGGACCATCTATAAAAGACCAGGATCTCTCCTTGCTCAAAAACGAATGGACGTTTGCCGTGAACTCTCTTTATCTTCATCAGCAATACGGTATGATAAATCCAAAGTTTTATTCACTTATATGTTCCGAAATTTTTAAAGAAGATATTGAAGCGAAAAAATATCTTGACAATATTTCCGGCGCGGTAACAGGCGGTACGTTGATGATCTTGCCTTTTCAATACAAAGACGTCGTGGAAAAAAGAGAACTTTTTTCCAAAAACAAAAAATTATATATAGCGCAGAACAGTCGTCTTGATTTTCGAGAAAATGGACGTTTTAATATTGATATTGAGAAACAAATACCTTCCATTTCAAACGTCGTGCACTCGGCGATAATCGCGGCAAATTACATGGGCTTCAAAACGATATGTCTTTTGGGTGTGGAACATGATTGGCTCGTGAAAAAAAGTCATATAGAAGGAAAAACGCAGTATTATCAAGAACACCACTTCCATGAGGGAGACAAAGCGCCAAAAATTCCTGTACTGGACGTAATTATGCCGTACGAAAAAATTTGTGAAGGTGTCGGACGCGCGTTTAAAATATATCGTCTTCTCAAACAAAAAATGCCGGATGTGAAAATCTTCAACCTTACGCCGGGGTCGTATCTTGATGTGTTTCCTTTTCAAAAATATGAAGATGTGATGGGAGATTTGAACGATAAAAAACATTTTTAAAAAAATGAGCAAAAAAAAATCTCAAGCAACTCTGACAACAAAAAAGGATTGGAGCGAATATTATGACAAAAACGCGCATACGCAGGCAAAAAAAGAAAGACCAATCGCCTTTTCCGAACTCTTTGACAAATACCTGAAACCCGATAAAAACAAAACGGTATTGGAAATAGGATGTGCCGGCGGTGATTTTTTACACTATCTATCCGACAAATTCGGGTATCAACCGTATGGTATTGACTACTCGGAAAAGATAGAGCTGACAAGAAAAAAATTCGCGGAAAACGGAGCCGCAGCCCCCACTTTATACCTTCAAGATTTGATGACGTGGACTACGGAGAAAAAATTTGACGTGGTCTGTTCTTTCGGCTTTGTGGAACATTTTGAAAATTTTGATTTTGTTATAAAAAAACACGCTGATTTGGTCGCTCCGGACGGCATGCTGATTTTAACCGTTCCTCATTTTTCTCACGGACAATATCTTTTGCATTGGCTTTTGGACAGAAAAAATCTCAAGCTCCACAACACCAAGATTATGAATTTGAAATCGTTTAAAAAAGCTCTCGCATCCCTCCCGTTTGAAATTGAAAAATTATCGTACGATGGAACCTTCGCTTTCTGGACGGAAAAAAAGCTTGAAACTTTGCCTGAGAAAATACTGTACCGTATAATTCGGATTTTTGACAGAGAAGTAAACCGCATTTTCGGAAAAAATCACCCGAATTTCCTCTTCTCGCCGTTTATTGTGTGCGTCGCGAAAAAAAATGATGTTAGATAAAAATACAAAAATCAGTTTCGTTATGCCGGCGTATAATTCCGCCGATACCATTGCCGAAGCAATAACGTCTATTTTTGATACCAATTTCAGCGAAGGCGACGAGGTAATAATCGTGAACGACGCATCAACTGACGCTACGGGGGAAAAAATCGCGGGACTGCGAAAAAAATACCCGCAAATTGTTTATATCAAAAACGAAACAAACAAAGGTTGTCCGGCAACGAGAAATATCGGCATACGACGCGCAAAAAATCCGCTTATTTTTAATCTTGACGCGGATGATGTGTTGGAGAAAAGAAGCATCCTCCCGCTCAAAGAATACCTGATTGCGCAAAATGCCGATGTTTCCGCTTTCGGAGAAAGCCGGTATTTTACGAAAAGCATAAAAAAAATTACGCACAAGTGGGTATATAAAAGCGGTGTCATAACCCTCGCGGATTATCTTGCCGGACCGTACGTCCCCGCGGGAAATCTCCTCTACACCAAAGCAAGCTGGGAAAAAATAGGCGGTTATTGGGAGTATGGAAAAGGACTGCATGAATTCTGGGGATTCGGACTGAAACAAATCGCCATGGGTTCCAAATTTGCGGCGCTTCCCGGTTCGTATTATTTTCACCGGTATGGAAAACCTTCCCTGTTCGTTCGCGAATCACGGGACGGAGAAGAGGGCTCGCGGGTGACGACAAAAATGCTTATGAATTTTATCGGACTGATTCGCGAGGATGACGCAAAATACATTCAAAGCGAGGAAGGGAAAAATTGGTTTAACGACATTTCGGCAAAACCGATACGCGTCCGATCGGGTGACATCGGAGTAACCGGGTACAAAGTATCGCTTGATCCAAGCGGTACAATCATAAAAATGTTCAAAAAAATTCTTCCCGAAAGTTTGAAAGCGAAGCTTAAACTCATTCTCAAAAAAACATGATAACCGTCAAATTCACCGGTGGCTTGGGAAATCAAATGTTTCAGTACGCGCTGGGGCGACGGCTTTCGCTTGACCGAAAAACTGAACTTTCGTTTGATACATCGTGGTATGAAAAATCTCCGGATCGCGCGTTTACCCTTTATAATTTTCAAATAGCCGGAAAACCGATGACGAAATTTGAAAAAATAAAACGACTTTTTTCCGCAAACATAAAGGAAAAATCGCTTTTCTTTGATAAAAAAATTCTTTCGGCGAACAATAACTCATTTCTTGACGGCTACTGGCAAAGTCCGAAATATTTTGAAGACATTGAAGATATTTTGCAAAAAGACTTTACGCTCAAAAAACCGCAGGGAAAAAAATACGATGAAATGCTGCGAAAAATTATGTTCGGAAATTCCGTTTCTTTGCATGTGCGGCGCGGTGATTATCTTGCCGTAAAAAACACGCAAATATATGCTCTGTGCACCTCTGAATATTACGTCGGCGCGGTTAATCACATCCGAGAAAAAACCGGCGACATGCAAATATTCGTTTTTTCCGATGATACGGAATGGGTGAAAAAAAACTTGAAATTCAATGCTCCGATGTTTTTTGTCTCCGAAGAACATCTCGCTGATTTCCAAGAGTTGATGCTTATGAGCGCATGCAAACACAACATAACGGCAAACAGCACGTTCAGCTGGTGGGGGGCGCGGCTCAATAAAAATCCGCAAAAAATCATAACCGCTCCTCAAAAATGGTTCGCGTTCCCAAATGAAGGAAATGAAAAAGACCTCGTACCGGAAAATTGGATCAGATTATAAATTTTGACAACTTAAGGAACTTAACTTATTTATTCACTATAAAGTTTTATGGAAGCAAAAATACAAATCAACGAATATCTCACTCGTGTTGCGGAAACAACAAATAAATTGAATCGCGACGACATAAATGCGCTCGCTCATGAAATTTACGAGACATACAAAAGCGACAATAATATTTTTATTTTCGGCAATGGAGGAAGCGCCTCCGCCTCATCTCATCTCGCCTGCGACCTGAACAAAGGGGTGAGTTATGGCAAGCACAAAAAATTCCACGCGCATTCCCTTACCGACAATATGGCGACCATCACCGCCTATGCAAACGACACTTCTTACGATGAAGTTTTTATTGAACAGCTGAAAAACTTTTTGAATCCGGGAGATCTCGTTATTGCCATTTCCGGAAGCGGTAATTCAAAAAATGTAATAAAAGCGATAGAATACGCCAATTCAAAAGGAAACAGAACGGCCGGTCTAACCGGTTATGACGGAGGCAAACTGAAAAAACTCGCAATGTTGTCGGTGGATGCAAACGTAAACGACATGGAGATTTCCGAAGATATACACCTCATCGTTTGCCACACGATCAAAAATGTCTTTATGAATTTGTTAAAAGATGAAAAATAAAATGGAAAAAGAATATCGGCTTCCGAAAACAATTCCAAATGACATGGGCGGGATTGGCGAAACGCTTGATTCAAGAATGACGCAAGTTTTGGAAATATTAAATGAAGCGCCGATTGAAGGACTTCAGACTTTTTTGGATATCGGCATGGGGAAAGGTCAGCTCTTGAAATGGCTCGCGAAGAGGAAAAAATCCTGCACCGGCATTGGACTCCAAATTGAAACGTATGGCGAAGAAGTGAACGCGCTGAAAAAACTCGGCATCAATGCGGTTGAGGGTGATGCCGAAAAACTTCCCTTCCCCGATACCTCATTTGACGGAGTCGTCATGTGCCATACGCTTGAACATTGCTTGAATACCGGCACGGTGCTCAAGGAAGCAAAAAGAGTTCTGAAAGACAGCGGATGGTTTTTTGTTTTTGTTCCTCCTTATGACTCAAAAATTTGTTCCGGTCATGTAAATACCGGCTGGAATGTCGGACAGCTCATGTATGTGCTTCTTTTAAACGGTTTTGACGTAAAAAACGGACGCTTCATAAAACATGGATATAACGTCGCCGGATTTGTGCAAAAAGAAAAACGCGAACTTCCCCCGCTTCGTTATGACCGCGGAGATATTGCCATTTTGGCGGAAAATGATTTTTGGCCGATGCGTATCCGTTCCGCCAAAAAAGACAACGACAGTTTTTACGGTGATATCGTTTCCATAAACTGGGAACCCGATTCAAAACTCCTCCGAAAAGCCGATCGAAAATTCTCCGAACGAATATTGAAGCTGATTCCCGTCAGAGTACGGCTTATGCTCGGGTATCGTTTCTCTTTATTTTCCAAAATAACGAAAAGCGGACTTTTGGAAGAATCCAACAATAGCGCCAACCCCGAAATTTTAAAAGGATAATACCGCATCCATGAAAACAATACTCGCAACCGGCGGAGCCGGATATATCGGAAGCCATTTTGTAAATAAAGCAAAAGAGCATTACCGAATAATCGTAGCGGATAATTTTCGCGAATCGCGGAAAAATATCATCAAACACGAAAATATCAGTTATTCCAAGACCGATATTCGCGACGCTGATGCGCTGTTTAAAATTTTCAAGAAAAATAAAATTGATTTGGTGGTGCATTATGCGGCGCTCGCGAGCGTACCCGGCTCTCTGGAAACGCCGGAAGAATATTACGAAACAAATATCAAAGGCGGTCTCAACCTTCTTTCGGCAATGATGCGGACCGGGGTTAAAAAAATAATCTTCTCTTCCTCGGCTTCCGTATACGGCGAACCGATTTCCGAAATCATTTCTGAAAACCACCCGAAAAACCCCACAAATCCTTACGGTCGCACAAAACTGATGTTTGAAGAAATACTCAAGGATTATCACGCCGCGTACGGAATACATTCCATTTCTTTCCGATATTTTTGCGCCTCCGGTTGCGATGAATCGGGAAAAATCGGCGAATATCATACGCCGGAAAACCACGTAATCCCGGCCATTATTGAAACGCTCCTTGGAAAACGCGACAAGTTTTATGTGTGCGGGAACGATTATAACACCAAAGACGGCACCGGAATCCGCGACTATATCCACGTAAACGATCTTGCCGAAGCTCATCTCTCCGCCGGCAGAATGCTTCTTTCGGGGGAACCGATTTGCGAACAGCTCAACCTCGGCATCAATAAAGGTTTTTCCGTTCTTGAACTCATTGCCGCAACGGAAAAAATATCGGGAAAAAAACTTGCCTGCGAATTCACCGAACGCCGTCCCGGCGACCCCTCCCGTCTTATCGCCAATGCGGATCGCGCGCAAGAATTTTTGCATTGGCAACCGCGCTATACCGATATTTCAGAGATAATTAAAACCGTTTACGATTTTTGGACAAATCCCGCTTTCTTAAAAACACGCGGGGCAAGAAAAAAATGAAAGCTCTCATCTTGGCGGCAGGTCTCGGCACAAGGCTTCGCCCGCTCACCGATACCGTGCCGAAAGCTTTGGTTCCGATTTCGGGGAAACCTTTGCTTGCCTATCATTTGGACTCGCTCAAAAAACACGGCGTGGACGAAGTGATTATAAACACGCATTATCTTGCCGATAAAATTTCCGAATTTGTTGATGATTATTCAAAAGAAAATTGCGGAATCAATATCACGACGGTGTTTGAGCCAACGCTCCTCGGAAGCGCCGGAACGCTTCTTTGCAATCGGGATTTTTTCCGCAATGAAAGATCTTTCTTTGTCGTCTATGGAGACAATCTCACCAACATCAATTATTCCGCCCTTTTGAATTATCATGAAAAAAACAACGGCATTGTTACCATTTCCGCGTATTATGAGGACGATCCGTCGTCCAAGGGGATAATCGTATTTGATGAAATTCAAAAAATTCTGAGGTTCATTGAAAAACCCGCAAAAAAGGATATAATAAGCAATTATGCGAACGCCGGCGTTTATGCCGTAAACGAGCGTATTTTTAATCTTTTGAAAGACATGCGTAAAACCCCGTTGGACTTCGGTCATGATGTCTTCCCCTCTCTTCTTTCAAAAAACGAACCGATGTATGCATACAAAATGTCCGAATTTCTGCTTGATGTCGGAACTGCGGAAAACTATGAGCGAGCGCAAAAAGAGATAAAGAAAATAATTTTCTGATACCAACGCCATGATCATCGTAAAAACACCGTTGCGAATAAGTTTTATGGGGGGCGGAAGCGATATTCCGCAGTTTTACGGAAAATCTCCCGGAGCTACGCTTTCCACCGCAATAGATAAATATGTATATATTTGTCTGAATAAGAAGTTTGACGGGAAAATTCGGATGGGCTATTCGCAAACCGAACTCGTTGATACCGTCAATCAGTTGCAACATACCCGCGCAAAAGCATGCATGAAGCATGCGGGCGTTAATAAAGGAATAGAGATTGTCACGGTCGCCGATATTCCTTCCCAAGGCACGGGACTCGGTTCAAGCAGCAGTTTTACCGTCGGACTTTTAAAGGCATTGTACGCATATCGCGGAAAAACCATAAGCGAAGAACAATTGGCGGATGAGGCCTGTCGCATAGAAATTAACCGTCTGAAAGAACCGATTGGAAAACAAGACCAATACATTGCAAGTTACGGCGGAATGAAATTTATGGAATACAATCCGAGCGGGCGCATATCCGTGAGCCCTGTTATTTGTTCGGCAAAAACGCTGAAAGAAATGGAAGAATCCATATTGCTTTTTTATACGGGGATCACCCGGCAAACCGGAAATCTTCTGAAAAATCAAATCGCTGGCCTTTCTGACAAACAAAAATTTCAAAACACCGCGCAAATGGTAAAAATGGCGCATGAGCTCAAAAAAATGATTGAACGGAATCGCATCGGAGAAATCGGAGAAATGTTGGATGAAGCATGGCTTTTGAAAAAATCATTAAACGGAGAAATTTCAAATGGAGAAATTGATGAGATGTATCGCGCCGCAAAGAAAAACGGCGCGAAGGGCGGTAAAATTCTCGGCGCCGGCGGGGGCGGATTTTTGATGATCTATGCCCCAAAACAAAATCACGAAAAAATAAAATCGGCGCTCAAAAAATACAAAGAAATGCCCGTTCATTTTGAACCGGAAGGAAGCAAGGTCATCTTCGTGCGTAAGGAGTTGTAAATAAATAAAGTATCCATTTCGCTTCCATCTTTCCGCAATCTTTGATTTTTACTCAATCGCAAATCTTTCGTCGTATCTTGATACGTCTCAAAATTTACTCAATCGTAAAAATAAAATCTTACGAAAATCTGAAACCGAACTGAACACTTTATTTATTTACAACTCCTAACCGCCACGAGTAATAATCGTCGTCCGTATTCGTATTCATTCGCATATTAGTATTCTCATTCGTATATGAAAAAGATCGCTTTTTTTGATCGTGATGGCGTTATCAATAAAAAAGCCGAAGAACACCGTTATATTACGCGAGTGGAAGATTTTGTTTGGAATGATGGAATCTTTGACTTGATGCTGAGTCTGCGAAATATCGGTTTTGGAATTATAGTGATCACCAATCAGCGAGGGGTGGCCCGAGGCATGCTGACGGAGGAAAAATTGGAAGAAATTCATCGCCACATGATTCAAACACTCAGACAAAAAGGCGTTGAAATTTTAGATGTGTTCGTCTGTCCTCATGAGGAAAACGCCTGCGATTGCCGAAAACCGAAACCCGGGCTTATTCTCCGCGCAAAAGAAAAATATTCAATTGACTTGGAACATTCCATCCTTATAAGCGACTCTGAAAAAGATGCGGAAATGGGAAATGCCATCGGACTTCGTCATTCCGTCTTTATTCCCTCCGACCGGCTGGACATGGCGATAAAAATCATTGATACTTTATCATTATGAGCGCTAAACCGAAAATATCCGTTTTGCTGTCGGTCTACAACAGCGAGGCATATATCCGAGCGACCGTTGAAAGCATCTTAAACCAAACATTTCAAGATTTTGAGTTTTTGATAATAAACGATGCTTCAACCGATCAAAGTTTGAACATAATAAAAAGTTATGGGGATGAAAGAATTCGCCTGATTAATCGCGAACAAAATATCGGTCTTCAAAAAAATCTTTTTGACGGTATGCTTCTCGCGCATGGCGAATATATCGCGCGAATGGACTCAGACGACATCGCTCTTCCCGATCGTTTTTCGGAACAAGTGCGATTTATGGATGATCATCCGAAAATCGGAGTGTGCGGTTCATGGTATAAAACTTTTGGCGCAGGAAAATCGGTTATCGCAAAACCGCCGACAAACCCGGACGACCTTCGCGCGAACATGCTTTTTCATGCTTCTCTCGCCCATCCGACGGTAATGATGCGCAAAAGTTTTTTTGAAAAATTCCATTTAAACTACGACCGGAATCTCCATTATTGCGAAGATTATGAATTATGGTCGCGGTGTCTTCCGCATTTTCCGATGGCGAATATTCCGAAAGTTCTCTTGTTATACCGAATTCGTCCCGAAAGCGCCTTTCAAGCCCATAAACAAGAAACGTGGGATATCTCTTATCGGGTACGCGTTGAAATGATCCGAAAAATCGGCATTGAGCCAACGGGGGAAGAAAAACGGCTCCATAACTCGCGAAGACCGAAGGATGGAGAGAGTATTTTTGTTTTTCTGGAAAAAGAAGAGAAATGGCTGGAAAAAATTCTTGAAGCCAATAAAAAAATCCAGATATACGAAACAGGTTCGCTCAATAACGTGATATGCGAGCAATGGCGAATGTTGTGCGGTTTTAATACAAAAGGCGGAATATCGGTCTGGAAAAAATATCATACCTCTTCTCTTTTCAAAATCGCCGGCAGAAAAAAATATTGGGATGGTGTGAAAATACTTATAAAAAGCGTTCTCAAAAAATAACAACGATAAAAAAATCGGGCGCGAAAGTTAACTTGCTCCGCGTCCGTTTTTATTTCAAAACCCGAAAGGTGACGGCTGAAAAACCGCTTTCACCGCTCCATACGTATTTTTCCGGATTATAGGCGGTAAATTGCACTCCCGCCGATTTTTTTTCTTGAGTATCGAGAATTTCCGCTTTAAATCCTTTCTTTGATAGCGTCTCCGGCAAAGTGCTTGATGAATTGGAAATCAAAAGATATGTCTCTCCTTCCAAATAATTCGGTTCCGTTGGTTCAACGCTTATCTTCTCGCCCCAATTTTTATACCTCCATTGAAACGAATAATCGCTTACGATTATGCGCCGAACGCTTTGATCAATTCTTATAAGCGGGGTTGGATCTTTCACATCAAGAATTCGCGCATACAAAGATGAGAATCCGAGAATAGACAATAAAACAACGATAACAATGCCCATATTACCGGAAAGAGAATAACGGTTAATCGGAAAATCCATGCCGATACCGGCAAGAATAAACAAAAATGGACTGATAAATAATATATGGCGCGACGGACCCAAAGAAAGAATTCCGAATATCATCGTGGCAAACAAAACTCCAAAAAATAACTTGGCCACGGCAACAAAAAACAATTGTTCCGCTTTTGTTTTGTTTTTGGAGCAGGCGTATACCCCCCAGAAAAGCAACGTGAATGCAATCAGAAATTGAAGTGCGTCAATGATTCCGCTTTTGTTATAAAAACTGAAAATATTCAAAATAATATAGTACGGGAAAGAAAACAAATCGGAGAAAGAAGAAACCGATCCCCTCATGGTTTGCCCGGGAGGAAAAAAAAGAAGCGCGCAAACGAAAAACAAAAAAATGGAAAAACTTTGAGTTTTCAAAATTGATAAAATTGTTCCTTCTTTTTTCTTGTTTTTGGAGATAAAAAAATATGCCCCGATAAACGCCAACCAATAGACAACGATGAGGTAATTAAAAAGTACAAGAATTCCCGACAATAAAGAAACTCTTTTAAGATATTTCTCGTTGTCCCAGCGCGTATAATACTCAACAATAAACCAGAGGAAAAAAGCGCTTGAGGAAAAATTCCACACGGTGCTTCCGAGGTGATACCCGTACGAATACATGCTTATGGAGAATAAGGCGAGCAATGATCCGAGGACGGCCGACAATGGAGAAACGAAAAGTTTCCGCAATGTTAAAAATATAAAAATAACTCCAAGATGAAATAAAACGAGCGTCAGGACGAGCGCGCGGGACATGAAATCTTTGTAAGAGATATGCGGTCCGCTCAATAATCCGTAAAGGAGCCCGTGACCGAAAGAATAGGTTGAGGAAAGAGGAAGAACAAAAGCATTTTTAATGAAATATGGAAGATGTGCATCAAGCGCAATGACGCTAAAAATAACGGCGCTTCGCGCATAAAATAGCGGTGATCTCGTACCCGAGGAAAGAGCATTGATAAGCGTGTCTTTTTTGTGATCGCCAAAATTACCGCCGAAAGAAGTGTTGAGCAACCCGGAAACGATTGGATTTGTAACGATATTTGTTGCCTTTTCTTTTGACAGAGAAATTGAAACTGGAGATTCCGTTGTTACTGAATTTGTAAAAGTCATGGCATAATAGGGAAAATCGCGCATGACATGATACACGAGGGAGGAATCACATTCTTGAAAATGTTCGTTTCTTACAAAAAGATGAGTGATCAAGCTCAAAAAAACAATGAGAAAAAACAAACTCGTCAGTTTATTTTTACCCATAAATTCAAATCCGTTTTTTACATAACCGAGAATCATGATTTTTATTGCGACGTATCTATAACCCGAAAAGTAGCGGCGAAAAATCCGTTTTGACGATCCCATGGATATTTTTCCGGATTATATGCGGTAAATTGTATTCCCGTTTGTATATTTTCCGTATCAATAATATCAATGATAAGCCCTTCGGAGAAAATATCCGGCAAACGATCTTCCCCCGCATAATAATACGTATCCCCTTTCAAATAATTCGGTTTCGTAATTGCCGGAGTTCTGTTCTCGCCCCATTTTTTATACAACAGATGAAAAGAACAACCATTCACCACGACATGTTGCACGCTGGGATCAATTTTTATCAGTGAAGTTCTATCAAAAGAATCATTTATTCTCATTCGCACAGACGCAAAACCAATGATGACCATTGTGACGAGCAATGCAATCCCTATTTTTTGAGAAAGGGTGAAACG
>Ga0172379_10006694_pt1 | contig 15286 bp, 19 predicted proteins | sample GrowelOW334metaG_FD_119756 | JGI IMG/M metagenome (GOLD analysis project Ga0172379, IMG submission 119756) | Groundwater microbial communities from an aquifer near a municipal landfill in Southern Ontario, Canada - Groundwater well OW334 metaG | ecosystem: Environmental > Aquatic > Deep...
TAGACAGCCAATAATTACCGTTCTGGGACATGTTGATCATGGCAAAACTTCCCTTCTTGATGCAATAAGAAACACAAGAGTTTGTGCTAAAGAAGCTGGAGCTATTACACAGCACATTGGGGCAACAGAAGTTCCAATAGATATAATCCAAGAAGTTGCAGGATCGTTAATTAAAAAATACGGATTCAATTTAACAATTCCTGGATTATTATTTATTGACACTCCTGGGCATGAAGCATTTACAAACTTAAGAAAACGCGGAGGAGGAATTGCGGACCTTGCGATACTTGTAATTGATGCAATGCAAGGAATACAACCACAAACTGTTGAAGCTATTGAAATCTTACGCGCATTTAAAGTTCCATTTGTAATCGCAATGACAAAAATAGATTTAATGCCATTTTATTCTTCAAAAGAAGGAAATTTTCTTGATAATTTGAAAACACACAACCCTAGAAGTCAACAATTATTTGATGAAAAACTTTACACTCTAGTCGGAGATTTATACAAGTATGGATTCGAAGGAGAAAGGTTTGATAGATGTGCGTTTGGAAAACAAATACCCATTGTTCCTGTATCCGCGCACACAAAAGAAGGACTTGCTGAACTAATTACTCTTTTATCAGGATTATCACAAAGATATTTAGAAAAAAAATTAGAAATAAGTATTGATGAAGCTGCAAAAGCTGCGGTTTTGGAATCAAAAGAAGAAAAGGGACTTGGAAAAACAATTGATGTAATACTTTACCAAGGAACACTAAAAGTAAATGATGAAATCGCAGTTATTGGAAGAAAAGGAGTAATTGTTACAAAAATAAGAGTACTACTTGAACCAAAGCCATTACAAGAAATGAGACTAACAAAAGAAAAATTTTCGTCAGTGAAAAGTGTATCGGCTGCAACTGGAGTAAAAATTTCAGCACCCGGACTTGATGACGTTTTGGCAGGATCAACTTTAACCGGAATAAAAACTGGAAAAGAAGTTGAAGAACTAAAAATGGAATTTAAAGAAACACACTACGCTTCTGACAATAAAGGATTAATTGTAAAAGCAGATGCAATAGGATCACAAGAAGCAATGATAAATTTACTAAAAAAAGAAGGATTCTTGCTTAGAAAAGCTGACATTGGGAATATTACTAGAAAAGATATTATGGAAGCAGCTTCATTACAATGCGAAGATCCATTACTTGGAGTAGTATTAGGATTTAATGTTGAAGTAGATAAAGATGCAACTCTTGAAGCAGAAAAAAGAGGAATAAGAATATTTAATGAAAAAGTAATTTATCATTTAATTGAAAATTATAGAACTTGGGTTGATGAATCAAAGCGAGCAGCTAAGTCAAACGAACTTGCTTGCTTAGTTTGGCCTGTAGAATTTGAAATAATACGAGGAAAAGTATTTAGAAACACAAAACCCGCAATAGTTGGGGTAAAAATACTTGAAGGGAAATTAAGAGATGGTTGGAGAGTAATGAACAAAACTGGGGAAATTATTGGGACAATTCAAGGACTACAAAATGATGGAAAAGCAGTAAAAGAAGCAAAGCGAGGAGATGAACTTGCGGTTTCAATTGATGGGGGAAATGTTGGAAGAAACATTAGCGAAGGAGAACATTTGTTTTCTTGCATCCCTGTAAAACAATACTGTGATCTTGAAAAATATTTATCGGATTTTAGCGAAGATGAAAAGAAATTACTTACTCTAATTAAGAGTAAACAAGCAACAGAGGGAGAATAAGCACAAAAAAGAGCAAATGAAATGATTGATAAAGGTTTATTTTAAGACTTTAATGGGGGAGAATGAAATGAAAGTAGTAATAAGCGACCAAAAAACAGGAAAAGCCTACATGGCTACCACAGAACAAGACTTGTTCTCTGGGAAGAAAATAGGCGAAGTAATCAAGCTAGATGAATTAGCATTGCCTGGTTACGAAGCAAAAATAACCGGAGGAAGCGATAAACAAGGTTTCCCAATGAACGTATCCGTACAAGGACCAGTTCGAAAGAAAATCTTTACAGGCCGAGCTCCAGGATTTAGAGGAACAAAAAAAGGAGAAAGAAAAAGAATCTCTGTAAGAGGAAACACTGTAAGTAATGAACTTGCACAATTAAATGCAATAATTACAAAACCCGGTTCAGTTGATATTTCAGTTGTACTTGCAAAAGTAGAACCAAAAGGCGATGACGGATTAACTGCTAAAGAAAGATTAATTAAGAAAAGTCTTGAAATGGCAGGAAGTGCAGAAATCGGAGAAGCAACAAAGAAAAAAGCAAGACACTAATTCTGCGGAATTAGTGCAAGCACTAAAAGTGCAGGCAGTATAGCGGGCACTAAAATGTGCTTGAATTAAAGTGTGCGTACTAAAGTACATGCACTTTATTAGTAATAACTTTGGTGAGAATGTTGGTTGGAACAAAAAAGAAAAGTACTGAAGAACACCCTGCGGGTGCAGTGGATAAGACTCTTCACAAAACTACAAAAGAAATTCCAGCGGACGCCGTAAAAAAAGTTAGAGCTACAAAAAAGAAAACAGAAAAAAGTGTTGTTGCTGAAAAGTCGGTCGATACTATTCAGCACTCCCCTGTAGAAAAAGTGCATGTTCACGCGGAGCACAAACCCTCTGCGGAGCATAAATCCCCTGAAGAGCACAAAGTACACGAGCATTCAGTTAGTGCAAGTCACAAAGTGATTGATGAAAAAAAAGAATGCTCTCCTGAAACGCATTCTAAAAAAACAAAAGAAGTATTGCAACCAGAAATAAATATTGGAATGATTGGTCACGTTGATCATGGTAAAACTAGTCTTACTAAAGCACTAACTGGAAAATGGTGTGATACGCACAGTGAAGAAATGAAAAGAGGAATCTCAATTAGGTTAGGTTATGCGGATGTAACTTTTTTTAAATTAAAAACTTCAAGCGGAATTGTTTACAATAACAAAGCAGAATATGCTGGAAAACCTGCTGAAGTTATTTCAAAAAGAAACGTTAGTTTTGTTGATGCGCCAGGACATGAAACACTAATGACAACGATGTTATCTGGAGCAGCACTAATGAACGGAGCAGTACTAGTAATTGCATCAAACGAACCTTGTCCACAACCAAGAACTATCGAACACTTAATGGCACTAAAGTTTGCTGGAGTAGACAAAGTAGTTGTAGCACAAAACAAAGTTGATTTAATTACAAAAGAACAAGCACTTGAAAATTATAAAGCAATTAGAAATTTTATGGACAGTTACGGATACAAAGATTCTCCGATAGTTCCAACAGTTGCAAACTTTGGAGTAAATATTGATTCACTAATAGAAGCAATTGAAACTTATATTCCAACTCCAGCACACGAACTTGAAAAACCTTTGAAAATGTTTGTTGCAAGAAGTTTTGATATTAATAAACCAGGAACAAAAACAAAAGACTTACGCGGAGCAGTAATTGGGGGAAGTATCACACAAGGAATCGTAAACGTTGGAGACGAAATAGAACTTGCACCTGGCTTAGAAGGCCGAACAAAAACAAAAGTACTGAGTATTGCAATTGATGGCGGAATGCTAACTTCTGCAAGACCTGGCGGATTACTTGCAATTGGAACTGATCTTGATCCAAGCATGGCACAAAATGATAGATTAAGAGGACAAATCGCAGCAAAAGTAGGAACACTTCCTCAACCAGTAAAAGAATTAAATTTGAAATTAACTTTGTTTGAAAGAATGATTGAACAAAACCAAAAAGAAAAAGTTATAATCAAAGTAACTGATCCGATAGTAATCACAATCGGAACAAATACAGTTGTTGGATTTGTTTTGAAAACTGACCAGAAGAGTTGCTTACTAAACTTGAAAACAGAAGTAATTGCTGAGAAGAATGAAAAAGTTGCACTAAGCAAAAACATAAACGGACAATGGAGACTAATCGCATACGGGGAAGTAATGTAATTATTTTTTGTTGGTTGTTTTTATGAATAAAACTTTAGTTGTTTTGCTAAGTACTTTTTTTTTAATTCCTTTTGTATTTGCTAGTAATTTGTTGCCAACAACTAATGAGGGTTTAGCTTATGCAATAGTTGTTTTTGGTGGTGTTCCTTTAGCTTTGTCTGCGGGAGTTGCACTAGGCATAATGCTTTTGATTTATGCTTTGATTAAACTAATTAAAAATAAAAAATTCTTTTCAATGCCTTTATTTTTGATGCTGATTTTAGTTGTTCATTTTATTTTGAGCTATTTTATTTTAGTGGGAAAAATAGCCCCTTATTATAGTTTTTGGGGTTGGGGGGTATTTCTAGGAATTCCATTCTACATTCTGATAATTATTGGAATAGTTGTTTTTGGAGGAATTGATATTTGGCATTTTTTTATGAACTATTTGAACTTGAAGAAAAAAAATAATCCTCCTGGAAGTGTTTGAATTTGGCTAAAATAAAAATTTTACTTGATACTAATTTTCTTCTCACAATGGTGAGACACAAAATTCATGGATTTGATCAAATAAATCAAAAAGTTCCTGCGGAGTATTACACTTTAAGCAGAGTTATTTACGAACTAAAAGGACTTTCTAAGGATGATAAAAAAGTGAGAAACGAAGCAAGGATTGTTGAAGAAGTACTCAAGAATAATTGTGTTAAAGTGCTTGATAGCACAATGGAAGATGTTGATTCTGAACTAGTTGAACTAAGTAAAGACTATGTAATTGCTACAAATGACCGCGAACTACGCATAAGGGTGAAACGGGCTGGCGGGAAAACTGTTTTTATTCGAAGCTTAACTTACATTGATACGGGGGACGTAATTGAAGAGTAATTGTGTGGAATTACCCAATATCCTGGACATATTTTGGAATGAATGAGTGATTTTTGACCCGAAAGTGATGGTTTTTAAACATGACCTTTTGTTAATTAATTATTCCTGCCTTAGTGGTAAGGCTAACTTTTGGTGAGCGAAGTATTAAGGATTTTAGTTAATTTTTAGATTTATTTCATTGTGAAGGTGAGCAAATGTTCTATAAAACAAAAATTATTGACAAAGTAAGAGTTCCCCCTAAGAAACTTGGAACTAAAATAAAAGACTCATTACTAGATATTTGCAGAGAAGATTACGAAGGAAGAATAAAAGAAGAATATGGTGTAATAATTGCAATCACTGGAATTGGCGAAGTTGGAGTAGGACACGTAATACCTGGTGACGGATCAGCTTACTACGAAGCAGAAATAGAAATGCTTACATACAAACCACACGTACAAGAAATAACAAGAGGAACAATTACAGAAGCAACAGAATTTGGTGCTTTCGTTAGAGTTGGGCCAATTGAAGGATTAATCCACGTAAGTCAAATAATGGATGACTTCATTAATTATGATGCTAAATTACCAGGATTTGTTGGAAAGAAAACTGACAAGAAATTAGTTCCTGAAGATAATGTTTTAGCAAGAATTGTAACTGTGGCTCTAAAAGGAGATACTTCAAGTTCAAAGATTGGACTTACAATGAGACAACCATTCCTAGGAAAATCTGACTGGGGAAGAATAGACGAAAAAGGAACAAAAGAAGGTAAAGCAAAGAAGGAAGAAAAAGGATCTTCTGGAAAGAAAGAGCCAATCCAAGGAAAAGAATCTAAAGCTAAACCAAAAGAGGATAAAAAGTAATTTAACAAATGAAAATTAATAAATGATTATAGAAGGCGATTTTGATGTTGAAAGAAAAAGCATGCAGAAATTGTAGATTCATTGTAGAAGAAGGGGACGTTTGCCCTAACTGTAATGAAAAAACGTTCACTACATTTTGGAGAGGATATGTTGTAATAACAAATCCTGAACAATCAGAACTAGCTAAAAAAATGGGAATAACAAGACGAGGAAAATTCGCTCTAAGACTAAGTCGATAAAAATTATTTTTGAAAGGTGAAGGTATGGATTTGAAAATATTAGACAAAAAGAAAAACGAATTATTGAAGAGAACTGAAGTAACTGCCGATATGCACGAAAAAACAATTCCTTCAAAACAATTAATTCGAGAAAAACTCTCAGCTTTACTAAACACAGCTGTTGAAACAATTGCAATTACACAAGTAAAATCAAAATTTGGTTCAGCAAAAGCAAAAGTATACGCAAGAGTGTATTCTTCAGTTGCTGATTTAAAGAAAACAGAACCAAAATACATAATTAAAAGAAACTTTGGAGAAGAAAAGAAAGCAGAAGCTAATGCTGACGCTGACGCTCCAGCAGCATTTAAGAAATAAATTTACCCGGTGATGAACAATGGCTGAAAAAACTGAAAAAAAAATATCAAAATCAGAAAGATACGACACTTCAACAGGAGTAGTTAAAAGAAAATCAAAATTCTGCCCAAAATGCGGACCAGGAGTATTCATGGCAACCCACAAAGACAGAAACGCATGCGGAAAATGCGGATACATGGAAAAGAAGTAAAGAACTTCTTTTTCACTTTTTCTAATAATTATTATTTCTCCTTTGCCTTTTCATTTGGAGAAGATTTTTGTTTTCAATTCCTTCTTGTCAATTCAACCCACAGAATAACTTTGCCAAGAATTTTATAATCCTTAATTTTGAGTCCGGCCCTTTTTGCAATTTTTTCAATATCCTCTAAACTATAAGATTTTGATTTTAGTCCACTCTGGGAATAAAATATCTCATTTTTCTCATCAATTTTAGAAATCTTTACGCCCACTGTTTTGTACCAATTTTCCCGATCCTTTAGTGTTCCCTTATAATAAACGGTTATAAAAATACTTTTTGAAGTAACTTTTGACATTTCTTTCAATACCGTAACTTCGTCTTTTACATTTCCAAGAGTATTCCAAACGCAAAGACTAAAATCAAAATAGTTTTCTTGAAAAGTATCTCCCAACTTTTCCAATTCTGCTCGGAGAATTTTGGCATTTTGGAAAGTTTTTGAGATCTCCTTTGCTTTTTTGAGCATTAACTTGGCGTTGTCAATACCAATAAATTCATTGACTAGAGGGGATAATTCGGGGATTAATCTCCCGATTCCTACTCCTGCCTCAAGTATTCGATTTGCATTTTTAACTTTAATTCTCAATAATCTAGTTTCTTGTTGAATATATTTTTTGTATTTTTGGGGATAATACTTTGGCATTAATGCTTTAAATTCGCCATTTTCAAAATCTTTTCCCTCAAAAAATTCTTCTTTCATTTACATTTTTTATAAGAGACAGATTTTAAATAAATCCTTAATTAATTATTTGATTTTAACGTTTTGGCTAACCTTTAAATTAACAAAACCCCTACCTTATTCATGGTTGAATATTTTACTTATCTCTTACTTGCACTAATGGTAATATTTCCCTTTTTTTGGCTAAAAGTAATTAAAAAAAATTCTTGGGAAGAAATACACAAAATATTATTTCCAAAGTTCCAAGGGGTAAAGAAAGAATTAGTTGGATCGTTAATGCTTTTTGTGTTTCTGGTAATAGCTTTCTTTTTGATTATTGGATTAGTAAGTATTCTTGGAATAAATGATTTGGCTAAAGTGGATCAAGTTGTAAAAGAATCAGTACAAAACAATGCACTAATTTATTTTGTTTCCCTTTTGCCAATCCTTTTTATTGAAGAATTCTTTTTCAGAGCATTTCTTGTAAGCCGAATTGGGGTAATTCCTTCAACTTTACTATTTACTGTTGCACATTTTGGTTATGGTTCAATCGCAGAATTTACTGGGGTATTTATATTGGGGCTAATATTGGCTTACTGGTTTAAGAAAAACAAATCCTTAATACAAAACTACTTCGGGCACGTACTCTATGATTTGTTTGCAATAGGAGTATATTTATTTTTTTAGCGGGCTAGCTGGCGATTAATGAAATACTTGGTGTGATTTATGAAATGTCTTGCAATAGAAAGCACAGCCCACACTTTTGGGGCAGCAATAGTTGAATCTGATTTGAATAAAACAAATTATGCTAGTGCTACTTGCAATATTCTCTCAAATGAAAAAGATTCTTATACCACAACGAGTGGGGGAATGATTCCGCGAGAACTAGCAGAGCACCATTTTAAAGTTGCTCCAAGTGTTCTTGATTCGGCTTTAAAAAAAGCAAATATTACTTTAGCAGATATTGATCTTGTGGCATTCTCGCAAGGGCCGGGAATTGGAAACGCCTTACGATGCGGAGCAATATTTTCTAGACAAATTGCACTAAAAATAACTAAACCAATAATTGGAGTAAATCACTGTGTAGCACATGTGGAGATTGGAAGAAAACTTTGTGGAGCAAAAGATCCAGTAATGTTATATGCAAGCGGAGCAAATACCCAAATCATTTGTTATGAAAATGGATACTATAGAGTATTTGGAGAAACACTTGACGTGGGGATTGGAAATTTTTTAGATGCATTTGGGAGGGAACTAGGATTAGGTTTCCCTGCAGGCTCAGTTTTAGACAAAATGTATTTTGAAGGAAACCAAGCAAAACCAACTGGTTTTGCGGAGCGCCAAGAAAACCAATCGGTTTTCGGGCGCAATGAAACAAGCAGGTTTCATTTGCGTAGTGAAGCAACGGCTTCACCACGAAAATACATTGAACTACCTTACACTGTAAAAGGAATGGACTTGGCTTTTAGCGGATTATTAACAAACATAGTAAACAAAATTCCACTAATTGGAAAAGAAATAAATGGAAAGGTTTTTACAAAAGAAGATTTGGTTTACTCTGCACTCCACACTTCATTTGCAATGCTAACCGAAGTAACAGAACGAGCACTAGCCCACACTGAAAAAAGAGAAGTAGTTTTAGGCGGAGGAGTAGGTTGTTCAAAAGCATTACAAGAAATGGTGGGAAAAATGTGTGAAGAAAGGGGCGCAAAATTATTTGTTCCGCCTAATTCAGTAATGGTTGACAACGCCGCAATGATTGCTTGGACAGGGCTAGTAATGCACGTAAATGGGGCAAAAACAAATATGTCTAGTTCAGAAATACTTCCAAAACAAAGAACAGATGATGTGAAAGTGGTTTGGAGAAAAGAATAAATACAATAAAACCAAGTCATTATTATGTCTCATTATAGAACTACTATCAAAGGAAAAGTTTCAAGCGTAAGCATGAGTACTAATGGGAGAGCAATTAAAGGAAAAAAATTAATTAGACAATTTTGGACAAGAGAATTGGGACACACTACTAGAAAAGGGCTTAAACAAGTAGTGGCATTTTCGCAAGATTCTTTTGGAAAAATTAAAGGAAAAATAGGGGTTTGGGATAAGGATAGAAAAGTTGCTCGAGTAGAGTTTTTTCAAAGAGGTAATACAAAAAAAACTTACATCGTAGTTGAAGGGCTCCAAACAAGGACATTTTATCAAAAAGAAGGAATTGCATCACAAGTGTTATCTGAAATAATTTCCATTGCAAAAAAAAGACCCACAGTAACTTCTGTTGTACTTGCTGTTCGAGCTGATAATCCCTCCGCAATAAGTATTTACAAAAAAATTGGTTTTGAAGAAACGTCAAAATACTCTGAAGTTCAGCACGGAGAAAAAGTAGATTGCATGGCAATGCGCCTTGAGTTAAGCAAATAGAATGCTTTTTATTCAAGAAATGAGTAAAGAATCTAGTGAGAAAATGATTACTAACGATCGAATAGAAGCACTACTGGAAAAATACGTGTTAAATAAATCCATAGTTTCTTTTGGAACAGGTCCAACCAATGAAGCCTTCTTAAAAAAACTTGCATTATATACTTTACAAAATGGTTTGAAAATTAGTGTTGTTCCAACCTCTCACACAATGGGAATTCTTTGTTCACAACTTCGAATTCCCACAGTTTCACTTGACGATGTGGAAGTGGATTTAGCTTTTGATTTTGTTGACCAAGTAGATGAAGACTTTAATTATATTTCAAACGAAACAACTTCTTTGATTCGTGATAAGATGATTGCTCAAGATGCTGCTGAGATGATTGTTATTGCTCAGGAAAAAGATTTTGTGAATAAACTCTCTGGGAAAATGTGCCTTGAAACAAGTGCTTTTGCAATAAACAAAACAATTGCGCAACTAATGAACATGGGTGATCCAGAACTAAGAAAAATAAATGGCAAACCAGTAATGAGCGAAACAGGGCACTATTTTGTCGATTTAGCATTTGATGATATATTTGAAATAGAGGACCTTGATTACCAGGCAAAAAAAATTCCCGGAGTACTGGAAACTTCACTCTTTATCGGGTACGCTGACAGGGTAATTCTTCACGGAGATAATTTAATCGTTAAAAGCAGAATGAACAATCCTGACGCTTAATTCTGATTTTTTAGGTCCAAAAGCAAGTATTAAAACCTTTTCAAGGGCGAATTAATTATTGAGTCTCTTAGACTACAAAGGTAGTTTAAGCCCGTGTCACCGAGCTAAGCGAGGGGGCACACGTCCTGAAGGGGCGGAACCCTTCTGCCACTGTAGATCAGCAGTTAGATCGCATGACTCATAATCATGAGGCCGGCGGTGCGAATCCGCCCAGTGGCACTTATTTTTTCTAATTTTCTTTTGTACCCACTTTTATAATTATTTGCATATTTGTTTTCTTTATAGTTATGGTTGAAAGTATTTACGAGAAAATTAGGATTGCCGCTGCAAAAGCAGTTGATGCGGGAGCACACTTAAATGCGGCTACTGCTGCTGAAAATATTGGAAAATCTTTAGGGTTAAGTGACGCGTTAGTTCAGTTTGCGCACGTTGAATTAAGAAATGTTGCATTTGAACCAGATTTTAAGAAAGTTCCTTTTGCTGAACGAGCAATATTTTTGCCGCACTGTTCAAGAAACATAAAAGTCTGCAAAGCAACTAGTGATGATGAAGGATTTCACTGCAAAGAATGCGGGGCATGCGATATTGACAAAGTAATGAAACTTGCAAAAAAACTTGGTTACAAACAAGTATTCATGGTTCCTGGGGGAAGCATGGTAAAAAAAGTTCTTGAAAAATACAAACCAAAAGCAGCAATCGGAATAGCTTGTTTTCATGAAGCAGTAATGGCATTTGAATTAACAAAACAAATTAATGTAATTCCTCAAGCAGTATTACTTTTACGGGACGGTTGCAAAGACACGCAAATAAATTTGGCGTTGGTTGAAGAAAAAATGCTGTTAATTGATGAAAATGTTTTAACAAAAGAGGGCAAACTTAAACCCCTTCCAAAAAAGATAACTGAATAAGTTTTTTTTATATATCTTCTAATAATTCAACGAATCTTTTTATCTCACAAAAATCTTTTGCAATAAAAATAGGATTAAACTTTCTTAAATTATTTTCAGTGCTAATTCCCCCAAGTTTTGCAATAAATTTTACACCCAACCTCTGACACATTAGTCCATCCTGAATAGAATCTCCAATAAAAATAACTTCTTCTTTGTTTAGTCTCATTCTTGTAATGGCTTTAAGCAACGGTTCAATATCCGGCTTTTTGTGTTCGACATCGTCACTTGTAATCACGCAGTTTAGACAAGAACGAGTTTTTTTATCAAATACTTCGTTAACAAAAACATTTCTCGAACCAGTAATAACTGCTAAGGGATAATTTTTACTCATATCTTGAATAAATTGTTTTGAATCCTTAAACCATAACTTATTTGCTTTGTGTTTTTTCAGCGAATGTAAAAAACTTTTTCTTCGGTAATCAATAAAATCAAAAATATTAAACACTTTTTTAGTTGAATCCATTAAATAATATGCAATATCTCTTGAGTGAAGCATTGAAAGCTCTCTCATTTTTTGGTGAGACACTTTAAAACCAAACTCTTCAATAGCATCCTTGTCACTGGCCATAATCAAAGGAATGGAATCAATTAGAGTACCATCAAGATCAAGTAAAATTGCTTTAATTTTCATGCTGATAAAAGTAAGCCAATAACCAATATAAACCTAATCAAAGCAATTTTATTTATTGCAACAAAGTTGCCTCAAGCAAGATTGCCCTGATAGTGCAGCGGTCAAGCACAGTGCCTTCTCAGTCACACAAAATCCAAGATTTTGTTGGGTGCGAAAAATCTATCTTCGCAAGCTCGATAGATTTGAAGCGAAAAATGGAATTAGGCATTAACCCGGGTCCGAATCCCGGTCAGGGTATTATTTAGATTAAACTTATTTTGTAATTTACATTCCCATTCCAGGCATTTGGGGAAGAGACATTTGGCCGGGAAAAGAATTTTTTTGTAACCTGGCTTCACTTTGTGCATAAAAATAATACATTGAAAAAATAGTGTAAAACAATAATAAAAAGTCAGGAATGTTAAGCATAATAAAAAAATTAATGTAAACAATAATAGTTGTTTTAACAAAAGCATTCATGTCCATGTGAGTAATTGCCTTATTCATCACCAAATACGCGGCGATACCAGAAATTGCGGTGAGTAGTGGTGGAAAATTAATCCAAACAAGACAAAGATTAAAGAAAAGCGAATAAATCGTTATTTTTAGAGAGGTTCTCCAAGCTCCCTCTTCTCCCCGTAAAGCAAGATAAGTAAAAATAAAGAAAAATGCAAACGAGTAAAGAATCCAAAGCATTCCAACTCCGAAAGAAGAAAACTCTCCAGTGTATTCTAAACCAAAAGGCATATTGAAAGAATACTTTCTTTAGTATAAAAGATTTTTGTGCTTGTTTTTCCATTAAAACCACTGCGTTTAAAACAACAATCTTTTTCGATTATTGAAGTGAGAATAAATGAAACAAAACAAAAAAATTGTGTATACTAAAAAGAGAGAATTTTCTTTTAGTGAAATGTCGGCTCTAATAAAGTCAAAACCATTTTTTTTTATTGCTCTCTTAATTGTAATTATATTTGCAATACTTTTGCTATTCATTCCACAAACTTCAGTAGAAGCTTCTGACAAAGCGGAATATGCAAAACAAGTACACGCGGATAATGTTTATGCAATAAACGGTCTAATCGATATGGTGGATCAAAACAAGCCAACTCCAGAAACAACACTTGATGATGATTATTACTATTCAATACGTGATGATTTAGAATGGCTTAAAGTGAAAGAAGATTATTTGTACAATTTAAAACCCTCCACAGCAACTTACCCTCGAGAAATTGCATTTGCGCTTTTTGCAGGTATAATTGTACAAATAAATGATTCCTTTTCAATAGAGGCGGGAGAATCAAATCAAACAGAAAAAATTAATCAAGCTCTTGATGCAAATGTTATCCCTCGTGATTTTTTGAGTGGGGATATGGATGCCCAACTAGCATTTAGTTCTGAAGAAAGAAAAACTTTTAGTGACACAATTGCGTATCTAACCGAAAAATATGTTTCTGATAAAAAAGATTTAATTACAAAAACAACTTCTCAGGAAAGAAAATATGTTGAAGCGAAAAAAATATTGTTGCTTTCTGAGTACTCCTAAAATAATATTGACTTTAACCAAACCTATTTTTGTTTTTTTGGCATCATTAATTCGAGTTCTTCAAGCGAAATAGTTCCAATTTCTTTATCTTGCAAAAATATTGCTCCGCTTGTTGGGGGAGTTCGCCAAAAAGAAGTGAAACTTTTGTTGTCAATTTCTTTAAAGTAATCTTGGACCTTTGAATAATATATTTTTGATTCAATAGAAAGATCTTTGTATGTTTTTTGGAACAATTCACAAAAAGGATATTGTTCCCTTAACCCAGGCATTGCAATAAATGGAAATAATCTGCAAGGGGCAGGTCTTGCCTCATAAATATCACAATTATTTTCTGGGCGAATAAATTTGCATGCATTTCTAGTCTCAATAATTGACTTTTTATCTTTAAACTTAAATGTTTTCTTTTCCTCGCGTTTTAACACCACTTGGGGGACAATAAAATAACTCTCGCCGACTGAGCCGATTTCTTTTTTTAATAAATCAAAAATTCTTTTTGGAAAAAATGTTGAAGGGTATGTTAATACTCCCGGAGTAGTTTTTAAAAAAAGTTTTACATTCAACACACAATCATTTTCCAAGAAATCCTTTCTAGTTTTACCTAATGATTTTGAGATTTTGTTTGCTTCTTCGGGCAAAACCGTAATACAATATCTTTTACAACATTCCCCGCAAGCAAGGCAAAAGTCCGATTCTTGTTTTTTTGTTAACTTTGGTGTGCTTTGCATTAAATGGTTAAGGTTGGAAGAATTTAAAAACAAAAATAATAAAATGCTTTGCCAACAAAGACAGTTAATTTATATACGAGTTAAGGACTTTATTTTGAGTAGTGATAAATTGCACAAAAAAAGATTCTCCACTCAGTCAATTGCGTTAATATTAATTTTAGTCATTATTATTGTTCTATTTTTAATAATGAGCGCAAGAATCCCTAATTTGATTTTTAACCAAAATTCTAATGATTTAGTTACTGGGGATTTTAATTCAATTGACACAAATTCTTTTGATTCCAATATTCTTGCTAGAGACACTAACTCACAAAATAATGTTTTTCCCCCATTGGTTAACGTGGGTGAGGATACGAATACAGTTGAAGAAATAAATCCGTCCATAAGTTTATGCCTTGATAAGTGTAAAACCTTGCGAGCGAGTTGTGCAGAAGAAGGAATGGAACTAAGACCTGATGCTACTGGATGTTATCAACCAAGAATGGAAGTAGTTACTTCTGATGGAAATTGTGAAACAAACTGTTTTGTTCAATAATAATTGAGAATTTTGCCCGATGAGAACCTTTTAAAAAGTAACCAAATCAAACTTCAGTAATAGCAACACAAAGATGTTGCCTCTGTGGCTCAGTGGTAGAGCGTCTGCTTTGTAAGCAGAATGTCGGGGGTCCGAATCCCTCCAGAGGCTTTCTTTTGAGGTAAGGCTTCTTCGAGGCTTTTTTTCTTTTTTTCTATTTTTTTTGTCTAACCGTGCGTAATATAATATGCACGAATTGAGAGTTAGTCATAGGTGGGTTTATGTTGTTCGTAACTAAAATAATTGAAGAAGATTTGTCTAGTAAAAGTAATGAAGATATTGTGTCAAAGTGCACTGAATTAATACAAGTAAAAGAAGCTATTGATAGAATAAACGGAGAAAATAAAACTGCTGTTATTCTTGAAAAAGACTCTCAAAACTACATGGTTATTGGGGGCGGACAAAACTCAAAATACGTTGCTTATGCTTACGTTAAAGGAAAGAAATGGTCATTGTCAAATAAATTCACTGTACAAAAAGATGCAATGGAATTAGTTGTTGGTGGAAAAAAAGGAACTTACCCATCAAAAAGACTAATGAATTTAGAAATGATACTTGAAGCAGCAAAACACTTTGCTGACAGAGGTGCGTTAGCACAAACATTCAATTGGGATAAAGAATA
>Ga0172379_10006695_pt1 | contig 15284 bp, 15 predicted proteins | sample GrowelOW334metaG_FD_119756 | JGI IMG/M metagenome (GOLD analysis project Ga0172379, IMG submission 119756) | Groundwater microbial communities from an aquifer near a municipal landfill in Southern Ontario, Canada - Groundwater well OW334 metaG | ecosystem: Environmental > Aquatic > Deep...
CGAAGATTTGCCTTGATAAGTCGATCTTTCGCATTTTTCATCATAATACGGCCGCGGTTGATTTCCTTGGCCATTGTAATTATTTCGTCGGAATCCGATTCAAACGAAAGCTCCAGTTCTTTGAGCTTTTTCTCTGTAACTTGAATTTGGCGAATTTTTTCCTTAATCTCGTCAGAGGATAAGCCCAAGGTCGCTTCGATACCCTCCCGCTTTTCCTTTACTGTGAGATTCCGGCCGAGGGTGCGTAACTCCCGAAGATTTGATATCTGTAAAATACGTTCGAGTCGCTCTTGTTCTTTTCGATATTTTCGAATTTTCTTTGCCGCAATAATAAATTTTTCTGAAAAGCTATTGATTTCTTCTGGATGAATTTCTGATTTCTGCAGTCGCTCTAGAAGCGAACTTCGTTTCGCCGTTAGCTCAAGATCTTCATATAAATCGCCACCGCGGCTTACAATTTTGCGTTTATGCTCGACATAATCTTTCAAATCAGCCAAACAATCACGAATTGCATCGCGATAGAACTGATTAAGCCTTCTACGTTCAGCTATTTTTTCCGTATTCTCCTTGCGTTGAACGGATGAATCTTTAGCTTCACGTCTCGTTGCTTTAACTGCGATGAGGTGAAACTCTGGAATGAGTACCCCTGACCGCTTAATAATCCCTTTTATTATTTCTTCACCTTCCTCCATTTGCTTGGAGAGAGTAACCTCTTGTTCAGCGGTAAGAAGATTCTCCTTACCGATTTCGCGAAGGTAAAGCCTAATGGGATCATCGACAGACGATTCCTTATCGCTATAGACTAATCGTTTCTTTTCGGTTTCTTCTTTTGTCGCTGACTCATCTTCAACCTGTATCTCTTCTTCCTCTAGTTGAATATTGTTGGCTTCGAGGAGGGCGAGAATTCCATCAATTTTGTCGGAATTTAGAACATGTTCTGGCAAAAAATCTGACAATTCGTCAAAACTTATTGTCTTTTTTGCCTTAGCATATTCGAGAAGCTTCGCAACTGCGGGGTCGAGTTCAAGATCGTTCATCCAGCATACCCTTCATCTTCGCTAATTCCGCGTCTAGATGCATCATCTCGTAGAGAAGATCGTTAAGCGAATGCCCCTCGATCTCCACCGTGCCGACCTCGAATCCCTTCATTTTATCGAGCAAGTCAGCACGACGCTGCTCGAGGCTACGAATGCGTATCCGAGATGCACCATCAAGCACAAATGCTTCCGGCTTCTCGGCGAATTCTCCCGTGGCTGCACGTTCGAGAACCGAGGAACGAAGACCCTCGTCAACGATACGACTGAGTACGGCATCAAGCCTAGTATCATCGGCACGGAAGCTTTCCTCCAAGGCGATATACAAGTCTTTCGCTCTAGAATCATCAATATCCTCTAGAGCCACATGAGCACGAAATGTTGCGAATAACTCCGCGTGGATTACTAAGGCAGATAATAATACAAAATCCGAGCTTTTCCGAATTGTTCCAGCATCACGCTTCATTTCTATCGAATCGCGATTCCAGTCGGAAAAGCTCGCATGCGAGCGAGAACTTGCAGAACGTGCGTTTTCATAGTCAGAACGAAGTGAACGTGGATCAGCCCTAAGTCCATGTCCGGCGATGTCAAAAAAAGCGTCCTTCTTGACCTCTGAATCTAAAGCTCCGATATAAGGATGGAGGAAAGCTGCCGCTTTTGCTTTCCCTTCTATCGATACAATATCGAAAAGCGATGCGGCTCTTCGAACAAGAAATTCGCTACCATTTATAGTAAACTCTGGCAGCTTTTGCAACGACCCTATTCCCTCTTTTTCTAGAATTTCTGAAGCATCCTTGCCACCAGGAATAGCAGCAACGAGAGGATCAAGGCCAACGGATGCGGAAATTACGCATGCACGCTCCGTTGCCTTCAATCCGGCGTCATCTGAATCAAATGCTATAATGACAGAATCAGCCCACCGCTTGATTAAACGAGCCTGCTTCTCAGTGAAGGCAGTCCCTAAGGGAGCGACTGCAAATGCTATTCCTGCGGCATGAAATGACAGCGCATCCATATATCCCTCGCATATTAAAGCCTTTCCTTCCTTTTTTATCGTCGACAAGGCTTTATCGAGGGCAAATAAATTTTCTTGCTTTTTAAAAATCTGAGTGTCGGGGCTATTGATATATTTAGGGCCTTCTCCTGAGAGAAGCCTTCCTCCGAAGGCTATAACCCTACCCCGCTGGTCAGCGATAGGGAAAAGAAGTCTGTCACAAAAAAGTGGGAACTCTGGATACCGCTCAGCAAAGAGACCTGATTTTGCAAGAAATTCCGGGCTATATCCTTTTTTTTTTAAAAAAGAATATAGCCACCGCCTGTCCTGCGGTGCATAACCCAGGCAGAAATGATCTAGCAGGTATTTATCAATGCCTCTTTTAGATAGTGTTTTTGCAGCATTATGCCCCGATGGGTGCTCTTTTAGAAACCAATGGAAGGTAGCACTTACGCGTTCGTAAAGTTCAAGCAAAGATTTTCGCTGCTTCCCTTCCTCGCTTTCTGCTTCTTCGAGTTCAATAGGTATGCCAGCTTTGCCTGCAAGCTCTTCCAGGGCTTCACGGTAACCCAGTTTTTCGAGTTCCATTAGAAAGGTGACTGGGCTACCTCCCTTCCGACACCCAAAGCAATAATAGAACCCTTTATCGGGATCGACAGAAAAAGAGGCGCTTTTTTCTCCATGAAAAGGACACAGTCCCCAATAGCGACCTCCTTTTTTTTCGAGGCGAACTCTCTCTCCTATAACTGCAACAATATCGGTCCGATCGAGGATCGTCTTGACAGTCTCATCCGGAATACGGCTCATTTGCCAGAGGTCCGCTTTACATACAAGGATTTAGCACTGATATGCTCATCGAGGCTAAGCGAAAAGTGATGTCTTCCTTCCTCCTGATCAACTAACCGAAAATATAGAAAAGCTGATTTTTCCGGTCTAAAAGCAGCTCGCAAGGCTACACCCCCCGGATTACTGATTGAACCAGGCGGCAAACCTCTATGGATGTAACTGTTGTATGGATCTGGAATATTTATATCACGATCGAAAAGCACCTCCGGATGTGGTTTCCCAAGCTTTTCCGTAATGATATATACGACCGTGGCACACGATTGTAGAGCCATGCCTATGCGCAAGCGATTGTAAAAAACCCCCGCCATAAGCGCGGCCTCATCTTCTGCGCGATATTCCCGCTCAATAATTGAAGCGAGTATTACTTTCTCGTTTAGCGCTTCTGGAGATAATCCCTCGGCCTCGGGAAAAGAATTTATCTTCTCCTTGAAAGCGGTGAGCATGGAAAATATTGCCTTTTCAGCTCCAAGATCACGAGTGAAAAAGTAGGTATCTGGAAATAGATATCCTTCGAGGCTCGAAGCGGCGATTCCGTTTTTTTGTATAAATACTGGATCATGAGCAAGTTTCGTGAATTGCGATGCTTCGCACACAGCCGCTTTCTCGAGAAGTGAGGCGACCTGGCTGAGTCTGTATCCCTCTGGTATGGTCACCTTAATAAGGGCTTGACGGCCAGAAACGATTGTTTGAAGAATTGCCTCGGTACCCATCCCAGGCTTAATAGAATAAGTACCGGCTTTCAACCGAGACTCTTGATGCTTAATTTTTGCTAGCAGCCGAAAAACCATTGAGGATCGCAATGCTCCAATGCTTTGAAGCCTGGAAGCTACCGATGCCGCGGATTCCCCCGCTTTTAAAGAAAATAATACTCCAGCTGGTGGAATGCTATCGACTGGTCTTGCATTTACCGCAAAAAAAAACATGCCTACAATCGTTGCACACAAGATTATTACTAAAATAATGATCAAAAGACGCAATTTCATTCGCAAGCTCCTTCTTTTCTTTGCTTGCACTGAGATTGCTTGGTTTTAACAACGAGACTTTTATATAGCCTTTCGGGGTTTTCCATGTCTTCAATCGATAAATGCTCGTATAGGTATGAAAGGAGCTCCCTTTCTAATAAAACTGTTTCGGTTTCAAGTTTGCCTTCGCTATTGCGAAGAGCGAGGAATAGTGCTAAAGAAGACTCAAGACCTAGTGAAATATGAAAATTGCTCAAGAATTCACCTCAAGCTCGAGTCCTTCTCTTGCAAGAATCACATCGATGCCTTTGCCTTCCAAGTGCGCAATATACCATGATGCGTTATTAAAAATTCCATGAATTTTCCTATCGGAATAGGATGGTTCATGGTGAAACAGAACAAGGCGCTTTATTCCCCATGTTGCAGCAAAATCGGCTGCGAGACTAAAGGAAGAATGTCCCCAATTATATTTTTCAATAGCCTCGCCGAGCGTATATTGCGTATCGATAATAAGTACATCGATGTCTCTGAAATAGGATTCGTTTTCGGCGGTACGCCTAAAATCAGATTCTATAAGTTCAGTATCGGTAGAATATATTACTTTGACACCAGCTTCTTCAATACGATAGCTATAGCATCCTCCTGGATGATTCATGGAGCGATAGCTTACTTTTACATCCCCAATAGCTACTGGCGAGCCATCAAGAATATAAAACTCTTTTTTTGCACTCATTTCATTCATCGTTATTGGGAAATACGGCTTACACATCTGATTTTCTAGAATGCTGCGAAATGTAGGTACGGGACTATAAAAACGAATCGTATTACGCGGATCGAATGCGGGAGAAAAAAATGGAAGGCCTTGTAGATGGTCCCAGTGAAAATGTGAATGGAAAAGGTGGCACAAGGTCGGCTTTCGGGTTGCGGAAATTTCCGTGCCAAGTTCCCTTATGCCTGTCCCCGCATCAAAAATTATGCGGCAATTCTCGCCAGTAAGAATTTCTACGCATGAAGTATTTCCACCAACAGTAGAGAAGAGATAATCAGGAAGTGAAGCAAGAAAACGCTCTCTCGCTTCAGCACTTAATATATCCTCCGGGCGAACACGTTCAAGTACCGATGAGATTTTGCTGCGTAGTCTCGCAGGCATAAGGGGCGTAGGTATTGAACCTCTAACTCCCCAGAAGCGAATTTTCATCAATAGCCTCCGGGCGGATCAATGTTTCGCGATCAAAAACAATCGTGCCCGCTTTTCTGCGCCGCAAGAGCGAATCTTCAATATCGCCACGCGAATGATGCTCACCGCGGTCTATGCCGGTACAATCACCTGCCTCCCTCATCCAAGTCTCGTGATTCTCAAGGATGGCAGACCAAAATGGATAGGTAGAACATTGAATAGGACGCACCGAATAGATACTGCAGCCAGTGCGCCCCCAGAAAACGCAATCAAAATTCTCTCTTTCTGCAAGGCTAAGCGCTGCACCAGTGCCGATATCCACTAATATACAGTAATCCTTCAAGAATGATCTAAAATCAAGCGCCAAAAAAGCCAGAATACGTTTCAAGTCTTGAACCGAAAGAAAAACATATCCTGGACCGCCTCTACAACAAGCGGAGCACCGTGTGCACTCAAAGCGCAGACCTTCGGCGTAAAACGGTTCATCCATCCAACAACCTCTTAAAAAAAAGCCCCCTCTTAGAGGGGGCCGATTGGGGAGAGAAGGATTTGAACCTTCGAAGGCGTAAGCCAACAGATTTACAGTCTGCCCCCTTTGACCACTCGGGAATCTCCCCAGGGGAACGTCCAGCCAAACTCAGGCTCGAGCCATCTCCCGGGATCGAACCGAGGACCTCGAGATTACAAGTCACGCGCTCTACCGACTGAGCTAAGATGGCGTCTGCGACGTGGACACTATATCTACCGAATTCGACTTAGTCAAGAGAAATCCGAGATAGCAGTTACCCAGATTTAAGGGCCTCTAAATAAGCCCCCCTCTTCCAACTACGCGGCCCTAGCAGGTCGATTCCCGCGATTCGGTAGCGCCCCAAAACCTAACAACGCCGTGCTTCGAAAATGGGACAAATAGAGACTCGCTCGATCTCGGATTAGCTTCATGAGATTTACATGAAGAAGGCCATCATTAGCGATGATCCTGTCTTCGTTCCTCATCTTTGTATATCCGAGAAGATTCTACTAGAGTTCCTTATCCTGCACGCCTCAGGGTCTTGATAGAATTTTCTGCGTTTTTCAGGTTACACACAGAAGTCCGAAGCCGCTATATTTATAGCGACAGGCGCAATGAGAATGCCAAGCTATCGGAGGGGAGCAAAATAGCCAAGTTCATCTCGGCCGCTTTTCTTAAATAAATACGCCTCAATATTTATACCCAACTGCTCGCGTCCGAAATTCGAGTCAGCTTGAGAGATAAAGCTAAAACTATATCGCCCGCTTGGAGCGTCTTTGATTGCGTTCGCAAGATCCGCGAGTCCGCTAGGCCGCGAAGCGGCAAATACTTGGCCACCGGTCCTTTCTGCCAAATATTGGATCGAAGATGAAGGCATTGTCGTTCCGACGGTTACTGCAAAAAATCTGAGGCCATTATTTTTTAAAAGAGCAGCAAGCTCAGAAATAGTTAGTCCTGAAAAAGAACTATCATCAATTGAGCCCGAACCAAGATAGATAATTGCATCTCTTGTAGCTGTGGGAAATAGCGATTGGGCAGCAAGTCGTAGACCCAAATCAAACCGCCCCAAGGTAGATACCGAAGTGGAAATACTCGTAGCCATGCTTTCCAGCTTGAGAGACGATGAAGGAGCTGCGATAAGTACAGGTGGTTTCCCCGCACTTGCCAACCCGATAGAGACTTCAAAACCATTCAAATTACTCAAACTAGAAACAATGTCGGTAAGTGCGCTAAGAAAAGCAGTTTTCTGGTAGCCGTTTTCCGGTGAGCGCTCTGCGAGAATTATAACCTGAGCGGACTTGGATACCTGACCGATGCCCACAAGTTCCGAATCCTTAACAGGCCTTAGGGTAACTTCGCGCTTCGTAACCGCCTTTCCACCCTCATCGACTATTGTAGAGCGAACCACGCGCTCGCTAAGATAAAAATTGGGAGATGCAAGGCCAAGTACCGGATTCCCCTTTCTGTCGCTGACTGATACTTCCATTCGAACAATAGGAAAATCTTTCGCGTCTACGCGTACTATTTCGACGTCATATCCTGAAGCGAGCGAAGAAGATTCTGTCAATATTGATATACTCGACTTATTGAAATCGCACATTATTATATTTCCATTATAATCTGCCGCGACGCTGAGAATTTTGCTTTTTCCGTCAGATGAGGCGTATAGTTCGTATAGCGCTTCGGTCTCAAGATCGATTGATACAATTCTCGTAGTATCAGCGACGAGGATTGATTTTCCCTTATTCCAAAGCGATAACCCTTCTGGTGACCGAAGCTCTCCTAAAGCGAGTGCTCCAAGAAAATTACCGGAAAGATCGAATCGGAATACTGCCTTTTTTACGGTATCTGCGATAAATAAAACATTATCATTTATAACGATACCCGATGGACTTTCAAGTCCATCAAAATTATCCGCCTTCATACCGAATGAAAGAATAAATGCTCCGCTGTTATTGAATTTCGAAATGCGAGCATTGCCGTAATCGACTACATAGACATATCCATGGGAATCGCAGGCAGCGCTTGCTGGACCGATAAGCTCACCAGTCCCCCTACCGCTTGATCCAAAGACGGAGTTACCTTCCGTACCGATGCGCGCAACTCTATCGCTATTAAATTCGGTTACAAAAATAGTGTCGTCTTTTGAAACTGCAAGACCGAAGGGGCGATCAAAACCAACTAGCCCACCGCGTCTCCGTTCGCGAATCTGGCCATTAACATCGATTGTAAAAAGCTCATTCGATCCATGCGCGACTACGAGAATTGAGCCATCTTTTAATGGAAGGAGTGCCGTTGGCCTGGAAAAAAAAATATCTTTTACATTGATACCGTCGAAACGGACAGCCTCTATATAAGTAGCAGAGCTCAGAGATTGCGAACCGAAGGCCCGAGAAGCTCGAAGTGCTTCTATTTTCGAACGAAGAATTGGAGTAAATGATTTCCCAGCAATGATTTGCTCCCAAGTACGTAATGCGGTGGCTTCTAGTCCTGACTTTAGGTAGGCACGGCCAAGCCAATTGAGTACATCAGGATCGCCTGGTGAATAGGCAAGAGCTTTTTCAAATAAGAAAAGGGATTCGGCATAACGTCCACCATGATAGGCAAGAACCCCAAGTCGAAGCTGTTCGGCTGAGCCTGGAGAGTCCATTTGTATCGCTGATTGCCCAAACATTGCCGCTGAAATAGATAGAAGAAAAAGGCTAACGAGCGCCATTACTCTGATTATCATACGCTTTCTCTTTCCGCTATCGATGCGAGCGTTTTCGCATGCTCAAGTATCTCATCAATCTTCGGTGACAAGGCCGCAGCTTTTGTAACAAAACTTCGAGCTTCTGCGATATATCCTAAGTGGAAATATGCCCACCCTAATGAGTCGAGGTAAGCGGCATTATCGGGGGCGAGAGCGACGGCTTTTCGACAATATGAAACAGCGAGAGCAATATCTTTTCCTGTTGACGCGAGGATATATCCAAGTCCGTTCAATGCATTGGCATTTTCGGGTTCGAGCGATAATGCCTTTGTATACCATTTAATAGCATCATCTTGTCGACCTTGAGCCCAACTTGCAAAACCCATGCTTGCTAAAACTTGTACCGATTCGAATCCTGCTGCGATAAGCCTTCCAAGTTCATATTCTGCAAGTCGTGACCGTCCGGTTATCGAATAAACCAAGGAAAGTGCGAGCCGGCACTGGAAAACTCGAAGTATTTCATCGGAACCGGTCACGACCTGTTCAAGGTAAAGCAAAGCTTCGTCCCAGTGTCCGAGACGTGAATGGGCAAGGCCAAGATAATATGCCAAATCCAGATGGTTTTTGTCTGTGGCATCTATATTCCCCAACGCCTCGAGAGTCCCTAAAAAGTCCTTTTGGGCGTACCGACGGGACGCTTCTAAAAGTTCCGCTTCCATAATCTTGCTATGCGAATACCGTTCCGGCGATAAACGCGGCCGAAGTCTGTGGTGCAACGAGAATTGCAGAAATGGACACGTCACCAGACGTCACTATAGAATGATCGGAAGCATCTGAATCGGTAGTTACAATATGAGAATCATGAAGGAAACAGTACATTGATCCATCTGGAGCTTCAAAACTAGATAATTTGTCGTTATATCGACGCTCACATGGTTTTGCCCATCGCCCGATCAGGTTTTGCGCTTCAGAACTTGGAGCATTTATATTTATAAACATCCCTGGAGAGCATCGATTAACAATTTCTTCCAGATGCTGGCTTACGAAAAAAGCCGATGCTGCATATAGAAAAGGCTCTTTGTAAGTAGCGCATGATACGGCTATTCCAGGAATGCCATGAAGTGCGGCTTGACGGGCGGCTCCACATGTCCCTGAATATATGATATCCGTACCAAGGTTGGGACCTCGGTTTATGCCTGAAACTATTATATCGGGTCTGAATGGAAGAACTCCAAGACTGGAGAGAATAACACAATCAGCAGGAGTACCAGAACAAGAGTATTCTCGATCGCCAATTTTTTTTACTTTACCAGGTGATTTCAATGTCATAGCATGAGATACACCCGATCGCTCTTGATCTGGTGCGAATATCCAGACTTCATGGTTTTTTCGCAATTCGATTGCAAGTACCCTCAGCCCCTCGGCGTTAATCCCGTCGTCATTGGTGATGAGTATTTTCATTATTGTATCAAGTACCTCCGCAACATAAGGCATTGTAGTGGAAAGCCCTAAGGCGTATCAACCGAGAACCTTTATTCCCGCGGATATCTCCGTTTCATATACGATGGGCCTGAAGCCAAATATTCGTTCATATTCCTCAAGACGTTTTCTATACTCTAGGACTGCGCTTCTTGACATAATACTTGCTGTGCATCCACCGAATCCTTTTCCAGTTAGCCGCGAGCATAGAACACCTTCGATTTCCGAAGCGCGTTTTTGAAGCCAGTCGATTTCCGGGCAAGATACCTCATAGAGGTTGCGTAGAGATTGATGGGACTTATTCACGATACGTCCAAAAGAGAGGGCATCGCCTTTTGCCAACGCTTCTTCCGCCTCGAGTACACGACGATGTTCTTCGGCTACATGAAGGCAGCGCCGTCTGACACTCTCAGGCAGAATACCCATTAGCTCATCGACTTCGCCTGGATTAACATCTCTCAAGCTTTTTTTCCCGCTTAAGCCCAATGCGACTAAACAACGCTTGCAATCTTCCTCTCTTTGAAGAAGTTCGGAATCTACTGAAAGCCGTGGAACCTTGGAATCGGTAAGCACGATTACATAATTACCTTCAATAAATGGCAATGCCCTTCGCCGTCCACTTCGAAGATCGACTATCGAAATCGAACTAGGTGTCGCGCATGCGGCTGTAAGTAGATCAAAAAGGCTCGACGATTTTCCGAGGAAAGCGGCTTCCGCATGCCGAACGATGTCTGCAATTTCCTCATTTCGTTTTGCGAGCCCAAACATCTGGGACAAGCCCATCGCGGAAGCAAGCGAAAGGGCGGTAGAGGAAGCTAATCCTACTCCAGTAGGAATGTCCCCAGTAATAGAAAAATTCAAGCCCTTTTGAGGTAATCCGTCACGTATCAAGAAATCAAGGACGGCTTTCGAGTAATTCGCCCAGCGATCTTCGCGCTTGAACTTCAAATTACCAAGGGTTGTTCGTTTGCGCTCTCCGAGATCAGCCGCAAAAAAGCGTAATGAGGTATCACGCCTCGCTGAGATTGCAACATGAATCTCAAAAGAAAGCGATGCCGCGAGTACAAGCCCTTCAGCCGCCTCTGTATGCTCTCCAAGAAGTTTTACAACTCCCGGCGCCGAGACTATCACATCGGGAGCAACTTCATATTCGGCGCGGTGGAGCGCTGCTATGTCCTTCATGCGTACCTCATCCCCGCGGCCGCTGGAGTTTATAACCTCCGCGGATGCCCTCCTCATTTTTCATTACTCGAAAGAATAATATACTATAAAGCTCGCACCTTCAATAAAAATCGAGAGGAGGCCTTTGGGCATTTTGACAAGCTCGCTAGAGGTATGTAGAATAGGCGAATGGCTTGCATAAGGCGATTACTGGTAGTGTTCTTGGTTATTTTTTTGTTACACTCTTGCACCTCGGCACCGCAACCGCAACTTCCGATCGTGGTTCCTCCAAGCATTGAGGAAACTCCATTGTCGAAACCCGAGCCGGCGACCGAGATTACTCAAAAGGACCCGGAACCGATATTGGAACCAGTTCCAGAATTTGCTCCAATCGAAACCCCACCCATTGATCCGATCAACGAAATTGAATCTCCTAGTCCGAGTTTGCCTGAAAAAACTGATTTCGATCCGCTAAACGTTACAGAAGAACTAAAATCCGCGACTTTTTTTGATGTACGAGATCTTATTCGCAGGCTGAATGACATTATCCAGCGGAAAGACTATGATGCGTGGCGTAGTCACTTGACGGCAGACTACATCGCGCAGTATTCAGATTCTGCGACGCTTTCCAAGCTTTCCGATTCGACAGTATTGAAACGCTTAGGCATAAAACTAGATAATATAAAAGATTACTTTTTGTATGTCGTTTATCCGTCAAGACAAAACGATAGAGTAGATGATATAGATTTCATTGGTGAACGAATAATTAAGGCGATCACTGTGAACCAGAAAGGCGAACGACTCGTACTGTACAATTTGGAAAAGATAGGTGATTCTTGGATGATAGGAATCGGGAGGTAATGATGATTTTGAAGATCCGCGCCGTAGGCCTCGCGGCGGCCGTAGCGGTTTGTATCATGGTGTTTCCAAAAACCATTTTTGCACAGCAGCAGAATCCACCTGCTACAACCGTAACCGGGGGAGAAAAAACTGTTGAAGAGTCATATCTTCAAGAGAGTCTAGAGATTCTTGTTATCAAAGAACAAGCAAAGTCTGATAATCGCGACATGAAACTTGTTGCTCTTCAATATATTAAACAAGCTATAGACGGTGACAGAAAAAACGAAGAGATACGACGCTCTCTTGAAGATCTTGCGCTTGAAAGCACAATGGTCATTACTCGATCCGCTGGACTCGGTAGGGCGACAAACGACTTCCCAGATATTCGAGCTAAGGCCTGCGAGTATCTTAGCGAATTTCCTTCTGTTGAGACAAAAGACGCTCTTGTAAAAGTTGCTCTTGGCGATCGTGAACCGATGGTTCTTTCTTCTGCTGTGCGATCTCTAGGCAAAATTGGCATGAATGATGGGGATGAAGTAAGTCAAATACTTGCCTTTATTATCAATCGCTTCGATGTTCTATTTCCAGATAATAGTCTTGCCTTCGAAAGCTTGGTTGCTCTAGAACGAATAGCCGATAAAAACGGCGGTATTAAGGATCCATCCGCTATTAGGGCTGTAATGCGTATTGCCACGGGTAATTATATTAACCCTGTGAAAACGAAGGCAACCGAACTTCTCGGAAAATTAAGAAGTTATACCGCTTCTTCTGTCAATTCGTCTTCGAACTCCGGCGCTAGCGGTTCAGGGAAATAAAGCCACCCTAGTATCCTTTTTTAGAATTGAAAAACACATATTAGGCAGCAATTCCTTTATGTACAATCAAGTAGGCCCAGCAGCCTTATCATGGAGGCTAGCTGGGCTTTTTACTTCCATAATTGGAATCAGCAGCAAAATATTTGTATATTAAAAATAGCAAGAAGGAGAAGCCAATGGGTGTCATTTCCATTTCTTTGGGTGATTCGATCCAGTCACCTCTAGCTATTCAGCCACCGCCACCTCAAGATAACCCCGAACCAGCACCTGCCCCAGAACCAGAAGACAATCCGCCGGTCAGCGAAGGATCGGGTAATAGCGTCGACAGTTATGCTTGAATAACTACTCTGTCAGTTAATAGTGAGGAGGGCGCTCTTCCGAGTTCAAGGAAACTGCAAATTTTTGATTATCCTCACGTAGCTTTTTGATGATAGTCCCGATAGACTTTTCTAAATTGTCAATTTTTATAGAGTTTTTATAAATCATATCTGATAGGTCTAAAATCATCTTCTCGTCGTATGAGATGGTATTTTCTAGGGAGTCAATCTTTTTTTCCAGTACTCTTAATCTATATTCCATTGTCTGGTCCCTTAAAACTAAGCCCATCATCATAGGAGCCACGCTACAAATGTGTGGTTCTGGTGATGATGGGCTTTCCTTTACTAAAAGCAATAACGCTTCGTAGTCAATGAGCGATGCGCGATTCGAACGCGCGACCCCCAGCTCCGGAGGCTGGTGCTCTATCCAGCTGAGCTAATCGCTCAAATGGAGTTTATACGGCCAGTGGCTTAACTGTCAATCGCGATCCATGCGAGAGCAAAATGACTTGACCCTCGCTTCACTTTTTGTCGAGTATCTTAATGGTGGAAACAATACTATTGGCGTCTTCGTCACTTCGACGTCGAGAAATTTTAAAGGATTTTGGAATTCCTTTTTTGGGAATTGATCCAAATATCGATGAAAATGCACACGATGGAGCACCTCCTACGTGTCGCGTACTTGAAATTGCAAAAGACAAGGCTCGCGCAGCTTCTATTCGAACCGAAGCCTCTCCTTTTAGGCTGATTCTCGCAGCTGACACACTTGTTTGCATTCCTGCAGGAATGAATGAAGAAGAACGTGTTTTAGGCAAACCAGAGAATCGTGAAGAAGCGAAAAAAATGATCTGTCTTCTTTCTGGGAGACAGCACTTTGTTTATACAGGTTTAGCGCTTCTCGATAAAACGAAGGGTATATTACGTGTCGCTCGTTCGGATAGCCGTGTTCTTTTTTCCGAAATTTCAGAAAAAGAATGTGAAGAGTATCTTAATACTGATGAGTGGAAAGGTGCCGCGGGCTCTTATAAAATTCAAGGATTCGCTGCTTGTTACATACAGGAAATAATTGGGTCGTGGTCGGGAATTGTGGGCTTGCCAATAAGGGAGCTTTATGGCATCCTAAAACAAAGCGGCTATGATTTTCGATATTTTTCGAAAGCATAGCCGAAGTGCCTTAACAGGCGTAACGCGAAACTTGTTTTCAAAGAGTTTCGCGAAATTTCCGATCCAGCTCTGAGCCGGATCGAGATACAGAGACGGGGATTGGGCATTTTTGTCCGATCGGGGAGGACTTTGTGGCAGTAGTCACTATGAAGAATTTGCTTGAATCAGGTGTGCATTTCGGACATCAAGTAAAACGATGGGATCCACGAATGAAAAAATATATCTTCGCTGAACGAAATGGAATTCATATTATTGATCTACAAAAGACGATTCAGGCTATTAAAGAAGCCTATGATGCAGTCCAGAAATCGGTCGCATCGGGTAAAAGCGTTTTATTTGTAGGCACAAAAAAACAGGCTCAGACAGCTATCCAAAAGGAAGCTGAACGTTGTGAACAGTTTTATGTCAATAATCGCTGGTTGGGCGGCATGTTAACAAATTTTTCGACAATAAAAAAGTCTATTCAGCGCCTAAAGAAAATTGAGAAAATGGAAGTAGACGGAACATTTGAAAGCCTTACAAAAAAAGAAATTGCCTCGTTGCAGAAAGAAAAAACAAAGCTAGAAAAAAATTTAGGTGGAATAAAAGAAATGAAAGACCTCCCTGGGGTTGTTTTCGTTATTGATACGAGAAAAGAAGCAATCGCAGTAGCTGAGGCTCAAAGATTAGGTATACCGATTGTCGCAGTTGTCGATACGAACTGCAACCCGGAAGGTATTACTTATCCAATCCCTGGGAATGACGATGCTATCCGCTCTATTAGCTTGTTCACTCAAACTATTGCCAATGCGGTAGTCGAGGCTGGTGCTGCTGAAGGGCTGAAAATTATAGAAAACCTCGGTGGCGAGGAAGGCGATGAAGAGGTAAAAACCGATGCAGCGCCAACAGTGGAAGATGACGAAGTTGAAATTGATCCGGCTACTTATAGTGTAAGCGATAAGCCAAAAGTAGATGAAAGCGTACCTGTCGAAGAACACGCCCTTCCTGTCGACGAGGATCGCCTCTACGAGGCGAAGTAATCTGGGACTAGGAGAACAGTTATGGATATCAAGGCGAGCGATATAAAGAATCTACGAGAAAAAACCGGCGCTGGGATGATGGACTGCAAAAAAGCCCTCATGGAAGCTAACGGAGATTTCGCCGGAGCAGAAAAAATCCTTCGTGAGTGGGGCATGGCGGGGGTTGAAAAACGTGCTGGCCGTGCAACAAATGAAGGACGCATCTTCATTAAAGAAAGCACTGACAAAGTAAGCTTAATTGAAATTGCATGCGAGACCGACTTTGTCGCGCGCAAC
>Ga0172379_10006696_pt1 | contig 15281 bp, 17 predicted proteins | sample GrowelOW334metaG_FD_119756 | JGI IMG/M metagenome (GOLD analysis project Ga0172379, IMG submission 119756) | Groundwater microbial communities from an aquifer near a municipal landfill in Southern Ontario, Canada - Groundwater well OW334 metaG | ecosystem: Environmental > Aquatic > Deep...
CCGGCAGCGGAGGAGTAAAGCGCGCGCAGCATGAGGTGAAATCAGTTGCCGTTTCCGAGTTCGGAGATGGCGCGGCCCATGCGCTCATCCTGCATCTGGACGATGCGCTGGTTCGCTTCAAAGGACCGCATGGCTCCGATGAGCTTGACCATCTCGGTGACTGAGGAGGTGTTCGAGGCTTCCAAGAAACCCTGGCGGATGGACGGGGTGTTCAGGGACTGGGGCTCGATGCCCGGTTCGGAGGCGACAAAGTTGGCACCCGACACTGGCGTGAGGCGGCCGGGATCCGGGAAGTCCACGACGCGCAGCCGGCCCTTGCGATCCGCACCCTGGGTGACATCGCCGTTTGGGGTGATGGAGATGGGAGCGGGATTGCGGGTATCCAGCATGATGGGGCCGCCTTCACCCAGCACAGGCAGGCCCTGCTTGGTGACGAGCCGGCCCTGAGTATCCATCTTGAACTCGCCGTCGCGGGTGTAGCCCGTGCGGCCATCCGCAAGCTGGTAGCTGAAGAAGCCGCGGCCTTCCAAGGCGATGTCGGTGGGGGAACCGGTGAATTTCAACTCGCCGGGCTGAAAATTGATGCCGGACTTCGCGGTGGGCTGCACGTAGGGGATGCGTTGAGTTCCGTTCCCCGGCATCAATCCCGCGGCCACGGCGGAAAAGGAAACCTCCTGCTTCTTGTAGCCGGGCAGCGCACTGGAGGCCAGATTCCCGCTGATGGCATCCATCCAGCGGTTCTGTGCATTCATGGCGGCGGCGGCTTGGTAGAGGCTGACGTTCACGGCGGGATGTTTAGCATCGGTTGTGCCAGCGCTGATTTGCCTCTCTTTTCCCACAAGCCACCGCTCTAACACTGGGACCGCTTGGTAAAATGTTCCTGTTTCCCGTGCCGGAGTTGCAGTTTTTGCCGGAGCGAGGGATGGGGGAATCTCTCGAACACCAATTACCAGCGGGGGCGCACGCGCGCGTGCCGGCCTCAATCGTAGAGGCACTGCAGCGTAATCACTTCACCGCATCCGCACTCAACGCGAATGCGCGCCACCCGGTCGCCTTCGCGCTCGTAGATCACCTTGGGATGGGAGTGATGGTGGACGGAGGAGTGGGTGCCTGATGTGTTCCCGCTGCCGACAGGTTGAAAGCCGGTGGGGGGCTGTGATTTGTGAGCGCCAGAAGCCGGTGCCCCTCCTCCATTTGGAGGCCAGCGGTGTGTGGCGATGGGGGTAAATGGAGAGCTCATGGTTTGGAATTCTCCCTCAGCCTGAGCATCACCGTCACGCGGCGGTTGCTCTCATCGGTGGCTTCAAGCCCGGGCAGCGGCTGGACGTCGCCAAAGCCGATCACCTTGCGAATCTGGCCTTCGGAGACGGCGTGCTCGATCAGGATTCGACGGGCGGCATGGGCGCGATCCGTGGTGAGATCCCACTTGTCATAGCCGGGCCGCGCGGATGCCGAGCTTGTTTCCGTGTGCCCTTCCAGCTCCACGTTCAGCGCACTTTGAAAGCGGGAGACCTCCCAGGCCAGCGTGCTGAAAACCCAGGTGCCATAGGTGGTGAAGCGGGCCGATCCCGGCTCGAAGACAGGCTGCCGGTGCCGGTCGAAGACGCTCATCTTCACGCCGTCAGACAGCAGCTCGATCTTGAACGGGTTGGAGTCGGTTGCGTCCGTTTCGGTCTGCAGCGAGCGCTGGAGATCCTGAACAAGCTTGCGCAGGACGGCCAGCTCCACGGCGGAGGTGGAGTCGAAGTTTCCTTCGGACCGGCTGGAGTCCACCGTGTCCTTCATCGGGATGATGCCGGAAGATTCTTTCGTCATCGAGGCGCCGAGGGGATGGCGGAACGAGCGGGCGACGGCGTCTTTGATTTTCTGGTCCTGCGCTGAAAGCCAGAGAACCAGGAAGAGCGCCATCATCGCCGTAACAAAGTCCGCGTAGGCCACCTTCCATGAGCCTCCGTGGTGGGCATGTTTCTTTTTCGCCATGCGCTTTCTGGACGTTAGCTACTTGCCGATGCCCTTGAGCATTTCTTCGAGCTGTTCGGCGGTGGGCTTCACATCGCTGGGCAGGGTGCGGCGCGCCATTTCCACCGCCATCACCGGGGCCATGCCGTTCGCAAATCCAACGACGGAGGTGCTGATCGTCCGGAAATAGCAGAACTCCGACTCTCCCATGAAAGTCATGTTGACGGCCAGGGGGCCCAGGAAACCGTAGGAAATCAAAATCCCGAGGAAGGTTCCCACCAGCGCGGCGGCCACATGATGTCCGATTTCCTCGATGGGTCCGTTGATGGATCCCATCGTGACGACAATGCCCAGCACGGCCGCCACGATGCCAAAGCCGGGCATGGCGTCGGACGTTTTGGTCAGCACATCGATCGGTTTGTGGTGCTCTTCTTCCATCGCGTCCAGCTCGGCCTGGAGAAGGCTCTGCATCTGGTCGGGTTTCACCCGGCCGTCGATCAGCGGCCGCAGGCCGCCACACAGCAGGTTCAGCGCATCCTTGTTGTTGAGGAAGGTGGGATACTTTGTGAAAATGCTGCTGGACTGGGGATTCATCACATGCTCCTCCAGGCCGATCATGCCGTTCCTCCGGCCGAGCATGAACAGTTCATAGAGCGCCTTGAAGAGTTCCTCGTATGCGGCCTTGTTCAGGTTGCCGCCTTTGAAGACGTGGATGATCTGATGCGCCATGTCCACGAGAACCTTTTTGGGCGACATGATCACGAGCGAACCCGCGGCGGCGCCGCAGATGACGATGAACTCGGAAACTTGAATGAGCGCGGCCACATGGCCGCCGGCCATGACGAAGCCTCCAAGCACGGATGCCATTACGACAATGGAACCGATGATGATGATCATGAAAACCTAGTGTCTGGAGGAGCCGGGGTTCAGGCGGACAGGGCGCCCCGTTTGTTCAGATAAGCCTTCAGCGAGAGCACCGCCTGCGAATGGATCTGGCAGATGCGCGACTCCGTTACGCGGAAGACCTCGGCAATCTCCCGGAGCCGGAGGCCTTCAAAGTAGTAAAGCGCCAGCACCTTGCGCTGCGTTTCGGGCAGTTCCTCCAGCCGTTCGGCGATGATGCGCGCAAGCTCCCGGCGGGAGGCGTGCTCCGCAGGGTCGGTCTGGGTGGTGTCGGCGACCACTTCATGGTGCATGGTTCCGCCGCTTTCATCCTCCGACTGCGCCGCATCCAAGCAGATGAACGTGGCGGGGCGGATTTCCACCATCAACTCCTCGAACTCGGTCACGCTCAAGTTCAGGGCTTGTGCGATTTCTGCGTCGGTTGGAGCCGAGCCTTTCATCTGCTCCAGGCGTTGGATGACAACTTGCACGCGGCGCGCCTTGGTGTGCACGGAACGCGGCACCCAGTCGAGGCGCCGCAGTTCATCCAGGATGTTTCCCCGGATGCGCACGCGGGCATACGATTCAAAGGAACTGCCGCCCTGGGGGTCAAACTGCCGGACGGCTTGCAGGAGGCCGACCAGGCCCGCGCTGTGGAGATCGTTGATGTCCACATGTGCGGGGAGGCTCATGGCGATGCGGCCCACGACGGTTTTCACCAGCGGCAGGTATTCTTCCACCAGCTCCTCCTCGGCCCGGTTGCCGGCGGCGACCTGCTGATAACGTTGAGCGAAGTCCTGCTGTTTGACGCGCCGTTCTGCCCACGTCGGGGCTTCTGAGACTGTGGTGCTCATGGTGCTTGGCTATTTGCGGGTTGGGAGCATGAACGGCCTGGGCTGGGGTTTGGGCTGCCGGGCTATTTGTTCGGCCCGGGCCGAGCGCAGGTGATGGATCCACTCCTCCCCCCACCACCGGAACAGCACGCCGACGACCAACGTCGCCAGGGCGCCGCGCCAGAGGACGGTCGACAACTCACATCCACGCGCAAGACTGGTTAACGTCCCGAGGGCGAATCCAACTGCACCGCCTAGAATCATCAATCGTTTCATGCTCTGCGTTGTTACAGCGTTGCCTAGCAGGGTCGGTGCCAGCGGTTTCCAGAAGTCGAGAATGGCTGTTTACGGAGTTGCAAGTTTGCCAGAACCGCCCAAAAGGCGGGCGGGCGAGGCGGGCTGGAACACGCCCGGAACATTTTGCCCGGCACTCAGCACGCGCAGCGGGAGCTTTGTGCCGAGGACCAGGTTCCAGATTTTGCCGCAGCCCGGAGTTTCATCCAGGTGTGTGATGACCAGGTCGTCACACGGCAGTTTTGAAAATCCAGCGACTTGTGCGAGCAGGATGGCCGGGTCATACGCGCCGTTGAGCACGAGATGCACCTGCGCCGATGGGAGAGTCCGAAGCCTGTCTGAAAGCTCGCTGACCGCCGCCGGGTTGTTCCAATCCGTCCCGGGCAAATCGATGAACAACCGGGTCGCTGCCGGAGGGGCGGACTGTGCGCGTCGCTCGACCGGCACTCCAAGAATCTCAGCGTAAATATCCAGCCATCCCGCCGTGTTGGCCTGACCGGAATCCAGCCGCCACACGCAGGTCCGGCGGCCATGCATCAACGTGTCCTGCGCCAGCCATTTGCAAAGCAGGGTGCTCTTGCCGCTTCCGGCGGGGCCGACAAAAACATGCGTGTCGGCTCCGGCGGATTCTTCGCCGGGACCGGAGCGCCATTGCCCTGTCAGCCAGTTTTCCAGCCAGGTTCGGAGGGCGTTGCAATCCTGTTCGGAGGCGGGCTTTGTCTCGCGCCAGGCCTGCGCTGCTTCGTGGGCGAACACCGGGAGAAGGCCCATGTCCAGGGCCATTCGCTCAATTGGCTCCACCTCCGAATCAGGAGCTGTTTCCAGCACGACGGGCCTTGACGCGGTCGCCGGTGCTGATGCCAGATGGCCTTTGAGTCCCGCCAGTTCCTCACGCAAATCCCGCAGTGCTGTAAGCACAGGGTCCGAAGCTTTCGCGGGCCCGGCTGAGGCAGGCTCCTGGGCCGTGGGGGCCGGCACGGTGGCCTGCACCTCGATGGCGGGGCGCTGCCAGAGCCGGGCCAGCCCGGAGGCGGGAGCACGGCGGACATTGAGCACGACGGCATCGGGGCCGAGCTGCCGCCGGATTTGTTCGACTGCCTCGGCGGCGGTGGGAGCCAGAAAGGTGTGGACCGTCATGGTGTCTCAGGCGCTCCGGTGCCTATTCTGTGGAGGACACCATGCCGGCGCTTTGCACCTCGATGCGGGAGGGAATTTCCGCGTAGGACAGCACGGCGAGATCGGCGAAGGTCGCTTCAAAGAACCTCCGGATGCCCAGGCGCAGGTGTGGCGCGCACAGCAGCACCGGCGGCTGGCCGGCGGCGAGGAATTGCTGGACATGACGCGAGATGGTTTCCACCAGGTGCCGCGCAAGCTTGGGCTCCAGCAGCAGGGAGATTTCAGTGGGTGACTGGCGCAGGCCTTGGGAGACCTGCTGTTCGAGGCGCGGGTCCAGGGTGATGGCCCGCACGGCCCCGCGCTCGTCTTGGAACGGCCTGACAATCAGGCTGCCCAGCGCGCGGCGCGCGTGCTCGGAAAGCTCGTCCGGATTTTTTGTGACGTGTGCCTGGTCGCTGACCTTCTCGAGGATGGCCGCCAGGTTGCGGATGCTGATGCCTTCGGAGAGGAGGTTCTGCAACACCCGCTGCACCTGGCCCACGGTGAGGAGGGCGGGCACAAGTTCGTTCACAACTGTCGGGTGCGTCTGCTTGAGGTTGTCGAGGAGTATCTGCACATCCTGGCGGCTGAGAATCTCATGGGCGTGCCGCTGGATGGTTTCGGAAAGGTGCGTCACCAGCACCGACGCCGCGTCCACGACGGTGTGCCCGCTGGCTTCGGCGTGCTTGCGTTCCTGATCGGTGACCCAGGTGGCGGGCAGCTGGAAGACGGGCTCGACGGTCGGCACTCCCTTGAGCGTGGTCCGGCTGTTCGTTGCGTTCATGGCCAGCCACTGGCCGGGCATGAGGCTGCCTTGGGCCACGATCTGGCCGCGCTGGAGGAAGCGGTATTCGTTGGCGTTGAGCTGCAGGTTGTCGCGAAGTTTGATCGGCGGCACCACCAGGCCCATCTCGTGGGCGAACGTGCGGCGCACACTGGTCACCCGCTCCAGAAGATCGCCGCCTTTGCGCGTGTCGGCGAGGTTCACGAGCGCGTAGCCCAGTTCGATTTGCAGGGTGTCGAGGTGGAGCAGGTTTTCGATCTTGTCCTTCTCAGCAGTGGCGGGAGTCCCGGGGGCGGCCCCGGCCTTGGCGGGCCCGGCCTGCGCGGCGGCGGCCGTTGCCGTGGCCGCAGCCGCAACCGCGCCGTCCAGCGTCATGCCCCGGGCCACGAGCCAGACCACGCCGGCCAGGACAAGGAAGGGCAGGGCCGGCAGGCCCGGGATCACGGCGAAGGCGACCAGCATCCAGGTCAGGATTTGCAACGCGCGCGGGTAGAAGGTGAGTTGTTTGCCGAGTTCCTGCCCGAGGCTGTTCTTGGCGGCGGCGCGTGTGACGAGGATGCCGGCGGCCATGGAGGTGATCAGCGCGGGGACCTGCGAAACCAGGCCGTCACCGATGGAGAGGAGGGTGAAGCGTTGCAGCGCCTCGGCCATGGGCATGTTCTTCTGCAGGATGCCGATGGCGAAGCCGCCGACGATGTTGATGACCGTGATGAGCAGCGCGGCGATGGCGTCGCCGCGGACAAATTTGCTCGCGCCGTCCATCGCGCCGTAGAAGTCCGCCTCCTGTTCCACCTTGCGGCGGCGCGTGCGGGCCTGCTCGTCGTTGATGACGCCCGCGCTCAACTCCGCGTCGATGGCCATCTGCTTGCCCGGCATCGCGTCGAGGGTGAAGCGCGCCGCCACCTCCGCGATGCGCCCGGCGCCCTTGGTGATGACCACGAAGTTGATGAGCACCAGGATGAAGAAGACCACCATGCCGACGACGTAGTTGCCGCGCACGACGAAGTTGCCGAACGCCTCGATCACATGCCCGGCGTAGCCATCCAGCAGGATGAGCCGCGTGGAGGCGACGTTCAGCGCAAGCCGGAACATCGTTACAAACAGCAGCAGCGTGGGAAACCCCGTGAAATCCGCCGGCTCCTCGACGTAGAGGATGATGAGAAGCATCAGCAACGAGAGCGCGATGCTGGCGGACAGCAGCAGGTCCAGCAGGAGCGGATGCACGGGCAGCACCAGCAGCAGGACGGTGCAGAAGAGGCCCGCCACGAGCCACAAGTCTCCCTGGCGCAGCATGCGGGCTATTTGAGAGGCGGCGTTGTTGGCCATATCAGGTCTGGACTTGCTCCCGGTAGTAGCGGAAGCGGTTGATGCGGTAGACGTAGGCGAGAACTTCGGCGACGGCCGCGTAGAGCTGGGCGGGGATCTCGGAGCCGACCCTGCCGTATTTGAACATGAGCCGTGCCAGCGGGACGTTTTGAACGATGGGCACCTGGTGCTGGGCGGCGATTTCGCGGATGCGCTGGGCGTTGAGGCGGCTGCCCTTGGCCACGATCATCGGGGCGCGCATGTTTTTCCGGTCGTAGCGGAGCGCTATGGCGAGGCGCGTGGGGTTGGTGACGATGACATCGGCCTTGGGCACGTCGGCCAGCATCTGCCGCTGGGTGCGTCCGGTGCGGCGGCGGCGCTGGCGGGCCTTCATCTGGGGATCGCCTTCCTGGTTCTTCATCTCCTCCTTGACCTCCTCCTTGGTCATCATGAGGCTGCGTTGCGTGTGCCAGAACTGGTAGGCGTAATCCAGCGCCGCGAGGACGGAGACGGCGAGCAGCACCCGCATGGTCAGGCTGCCGGCCGTGTTGCCGAGGAATTCGGTGATCCGGGCCATGTCCACCGGGGTGTAGAAGATGGGGTCGTTCACCAGTTCGCGAAGATGCCCCGCAGTGAAGAAGCCGATGACGGCGATTTTCACGACGGCCAGGACTCCCTGGGTCACCGTGTGCATGGAGAAGATGCGCGTCCAGCCGGCGATTGGGTTGAGCCGCTCCCATTTCCATTCCAGCGCGTCGCCCGCGAGTTGAAAACGGTTTTGCACCGCTCCGGCCACCAACCCGCCGACCATGGCCGCGAGGACGATGGGCCCGGCGCAGGCGGCCACGACCACGGAGGCCTGGAGGGCGTAGCGTGGGAGTATGTCCACGTTGAGCGCGGTGTCATGCATGTGACCCAGCACGGAGGTGTGTGCCAGCAGCATCTGCCGCCAAATTTCCGCTCCGGAGGTTTTGACGGCGAGCATGGCGGCCAGCAGGACCAGGGCGGTCTGCACTTCCGCGCTGCGGGCGATCTGGCCCTGCTGAATGGCCTCCTCCAGCCGCTTTGGCGTGGCTTGCTCTGTCTTCTCTCCGGCGGCTTCGGACATGATGGATCAGTCTGGTTTCAGGCACCGCCGAGCAGTCCGGCGATTTTCAAAAAATCCTCCGGGAGCCGGCGCAGGTAGTTGATGATGTGCTCGGACATGAACCGCACGCTCAGGCCGAAGACCGTCAGCCCCACCATCAGGCGCACGGAGAAGCTTTCGGTGAACGAGTTCATCTGCGGCACGGCACGGCCCAGCAGGGAGAAGATGAGGGTGACGAGAAAGCCCGTGGCCACGACCGGTGCGGCGATCTGAAGGCCGATGCCAAACAGGGCGCCCGTGCGGGCGACCATTTCGAGCCACAGCCCCTCGTTCAGGTGTCCGCCGCCCATCGGGATCAAGTCGTAGCTCCGGCGCAGCGCGGTGATCATCCAGTGGTGCAGGTCCAGCGTGAGCCAGAGCATCATGCCCAGCCAGTGCAGGATCATGGTCGTGACCGGGGTGGGCGTGCTTTGCAGAGGGTTGAAGATCGTCGCGGCATTCAGGCCCGTCTCGGTGGCCAGCAGGCCGCCGGCGATCTCGAGCCCGTGGAATATCAAGCGGCAGACAAAGCCCAGCAGCAGACCGATGCTGACCTCCGTGAACACAAGCCGCACCAATCCCAGCCACGGGAGCGACGCGGCATCCATTGGCGGCAGCCCCGGGGCGAGCAGGAAGGCGAGCATCGCCGCCATGGAGACCCGGAGCTGCGGCGGCAGCTGCTGGGTCGGGAGGAACGGCATCACCGCCAGAAGCGAGCCGAGCCGGATGAAGGTCAGGAGCCATGTGGATTGATCAAAGCCAAACAGCATGGGGGTCAATGGGTCATCTCGGGCATGCGTTCGATGATCATCCGGGTGAACTCGATGGCCGTGCGCAGCAGCCAGGGGAGGATCACCATCAGGAGGCTCATGATCCCAAGCGCCTTGGGCACGAAGGAGAGCGTCGGCTCGTGAATCGAGGTGACGGCTTGAAACAGGCTCACGGCCAGACCGATGGTCAGCGCGGTCATCAGGATGGGCGAGGCCAGCGCCACCGCCTGCATCATCAGCTGCTTCAGCAATTCCACGGCGAGTTCGGGGGTCATGGGTTCCTTTCAGCTTCCAAAGCTCAACACCAGCGAGCGCACGATGAGCTGCCAGCCATCCACCAGGACGAACAGCAGGATCTTCAACGGCAGCGCCACCGTGGCCGGCGGCATCATCATCATGCCCAGGCTCATCAGGACCGAGGCGACGACGAGGTCAACGAGGATGAACGGGATGAAGAGCAGGAAGCCCATCTGGAAGGAGGTGCGCAGTTCGCTCAAAACAAAGGCGGGGATGACGATCTTCAGCGGAAGCTGGTCGGCTGACGAGACGGACACCCTGCCCAGCGAGGCGAACAAATCCACGTCCTTGGGCCGGGCCTGCTTGAGCATGAACGTGCGCAGGGGCTTGGCGGCGGCATCCCAGGCCTGTTCGCTGGTGATTTGCTTGGCCATGTAGGGGCGGACCGCCTGCGCGTCCACCTGCGCCCAGACCGGCTCCATGATGAAGTAGGTCAGAAACAGCGAGAGCCCCACGATGATCTGATTCGAAGGCGTGCCCGGGAGCGTGAGCGCCGAGCGCACGAACGAGAGCACGATCACGATGCGTGTAAAGCAGGTCATCATCAGCACGATCGAAGGTGCAAGCGTCAGGATCGTGAGGGTGAACAGGACCTTCAGCGCGACATCCACGTCGGGCGCCTGCTGGCCGGAATCCAACCCGACCGTCAGGCGCAGCGGAGTGGATCCTTCGGCCGCCCATGCCGTGCTCGCGCAGAGCAACGCCGCCAGCCCTAGGCCGACCGTGAGCGGCCAGCGGCGGCGGGACGAAAGTTTCGGCGGGTGTGAAGGCATCGGTGGCAGGGGTCAGGCGCGTCCGCCTCGCAGCAGGTTTTGCAACGTGGTGGCGAATTCCGCCGGTGGAGTGGACGTGGCCGGCTCGATTGCCGGGGCGGGCGGGAGCTGTGTGAGGAGGGCGACCCCCGCTGGCGACGTTGCGATGAGAAGGCGCTCCTGCTCGTAGGCGATGACGTAGAGAGCCTGGCGCTGGCCGAGGCTGCGGGCTTCAAGGATGGTGAGCTTGGGAGCGGAACGTCCGGCGCGCAGCACGGGGAAACGGCGGGCCAGCCACAGGCCTCCGGCGAAAAGTGCCAGCACCAGGGCCAGCGCCCCGATCATACGGAACAGGGCAAACCACAGATCGCCAGTTCCCGTGGGCTGCGCGGCCACGACCGTCGGCTCCGCCGCAAACGCCAGAGCAGGGGTCTGAAGGACGGCCGCACCGATGAAAAATGTCCGGCACACCACGCGATGGGAACGCGTCAGGGCGGCAAAACTATCCATATGGAACACTGTTTAGCAGTGGGTGTGCCATCATCCGGCCCAAGGGATGTTGACGGCTTTTGGAAGCGGGGGACGGAGGAAGGAGGGGACAGAAATGCCGGTTTGCAGTTCGGCTAGGCAAGGAAAGCCAAGCGGTGCGTGGCAGCCTTGAAAGACCGGCCACCCGGCGTCAAACACAGTTCAGCGCACGCCCCGGTTTTACTGGCCGGGGGAGCTGAAGAGCTGGGTGATCTTGATGCCGAAGCGGTTTTCCACCACGACCACGTCGCCGCGGGCGACCAGCTTCTGGTTCACATGCAGATCAACCGGCGCATCGGCGACCTGGTCCAGCTGCACGATGGAGCCGATGTTGAGGGCAAGCACCTCCCGCATGAGCAGTCTGCACGAGCCGAGTTGCACGGTGATTTCAACCGGGACATCCAGCAGGATGTCGAGGTTGGGCGCGGTATCAAGCGAGGCATTCATGAGGTTTTGAGCAGGCCGGTGAGTTCAACAGCCCATTTTCCTTCGGCAGTTCCGAGACGGCCGGTGAATTTGGGCATGCGTGCGAGACGCAGATGGAGGGAGTTTTGAAAATCATCGGAGAGAGGCACGACCTCCCCGACACGCAGTTGCGCGACGCGCCGGGCGGACATCTGCAGGCCCGCCCATTCGGCGGACACGGGGACGTTGATGTTTTCGAAGTGCGGGGTCCAGCGGGCGGCGGGGTTGGATGCCACCACTTCAGCCCCACCGTCGGGTTCCTCCAGCTGGTGGCTCAGTGCGCGCACCAATGGCTCGATGGTGGAATACGGAAAGGCCAGTTGAATGGTTTCCACGCAGTCACCCATGTGGGCTTCCATTGCGAGCACGAGCATCACCGTGTCCGGCGGGGAGGTGTGGAGGAAGCGTCCGTTGTTTTCCCGGCCCAGCGTGATCGGGCGGAGCTCCTGAACTTTGGTCCAGTGTCCGCACCATTCACCGAGAATGAGGTTCACCACCTGATCCAGCAGGGTGATCTCCATGTCGCTCATTTCGCGCCCGGTGGCCACGGAGTGACCGGGGCCGCCCAGCAGACGGTCCACGAGGGTCATGCCCAGCCGGGGATTGATCTCGAGAATGCAGACGCCGTGCAAAGGTGCGGCCTGAAACAGTGTAAGGGTGGTTGGATTGGGCAGGGATTCGCTGAATTTTTGGAAGGAGAGGGTCTGCAGCTGCGACATTTGGAGACCAAATTCCATCCTCAGGTAAATGGACAACCGCGAGGCCAGCGCCTGGATGAATTCCTCGTGGCGCAGGCGCAGTTTGCGCAGCTCGCTGGCGCTCAAGAACACCGGGTTCCTGAAATCATACGGCTGGATGGAATCCCGCGGCTGCTGCTTCTTGCTGCCGTCGGCCCGCAGGATGGTGACGTTGGTTTCCTGCTCCGCAACTTGTGCCAGCAGGCGCTCGACTTCCGATTGGGAAAGGACCTCGCTGCTGGCCAGAATGGGTTCGGATGCACTCATGCCGTCACTGAATCGCAAAGTCGGTGAGGTAAATGTCGGTCACCATGCCCTGTCCCAGCACGTTGTTGAACACCGAGATCAATTCCGAGCGGATCAGGTTGCGGGCACCGGCTTTTTCCAGATCACTGATGGTCTTGGCGGACAGGGTGCTGGCGGCGACGTCGCGCAGCTGCGGGTCGTTCTTTTCCAGCAGGGCCTTGAGGTTTGGGTTTTTGCTCACAATCGACATGCTGGTCACCAGGAACCGGGAGCCGGAAGTTCCGGCCACGTTTACCAGCACCTTGCCAGACATCGGGACCGTTATTTTTCCCTTTTCGTCCGGCTTGGCGGACGGGTCGGCTTTGCCGCCGGCATCGCCGTGGCCTTTTTTGTCACCGGCCGGCTCCGCGCTTGCGTGCTCGCCCGCCGCGCTCGCATCTGGAGCGAGCCCTTTGCGGAGCTGGGGCACGAGCACGAGGGCGGTGAGCCCGTAGGCGACGGCGGGCATGATGATGAGGTTGGCGAGGAGCGGCACCATCGCCTTCATGCCGCCGCCGGCGGCGGGGGCGGCGGGGGCCGGGGTGCCGTTGGGGGCGGGTGTTTCGTTGCCTTTGACTGCCATGGTGGTTTAGCGCTTGAGGTTGACGAGTTCCTGGAGGATTTCGTCGCTGGTGGTGATGATGCGGGCGCTGGCCTGGAAGCCGCGCTGCGCGGTGATCATTCCGGCGAATTCCCCCGCGAGATCCACGTTTGAGAGTTCGAGCGCACCGGCCTGGACCGATCCCAGGCCGTTGGTGGAAGGCGCCTCGATCTGCGCCAGTGCGCCGGCGGTGCCGAAACCGGAGTAGAGGTTGTCTCCCTCTTTCGAGAGAGCCTGCGGATCGTTGAAGCGCTGGAGGAGCACCTGACCCCGCACGAATTCCGTGCCGTCGGAAAGCCGCACGTTCAACCTGCCCTGGAGGTCGAAGGCAAAGGAAACCACCGATGCGGTGGGGTCCGCCGTGGCCGGCCGGCCGGTGCCGTCCACCGTGATGTTTCCACGGGTCGTCAACCCGGCGTCGCTGTAACCCTGGACCCGGAGACCCTTGTTCGTCACCAGGTTGCCGCTCGCGTCGAGGCGGAAGTCTCCCGCGCGGGTGGCATACTCGGCCCCGGTGATGCCGTCCTTCACCACGAAGAAGCCGTCTCCCTGCAATGCGAGGTCCGTGGACACGCCGGTGGTGCTGACGGTGCCCTGGGTGAACTGGTTGTGGATGCCGCCGGTGGTCACGCCCGAGCCGATCTGCTGGGCCGCCACGTTGGAACCCCGGCCGGCTCCGGCGGCGGCCAGCGTCTGGCTGAAGGAGTCGGCGAAATCCATGCGTCCTGATTTGAAGGCGATGGTGTTCGAGTTGGAGATGTTGTTGCCAATCACGTCCAGCTGACCTTGGAACTGCTGGATGGCACTGACACCCGAGCTGAGGGAACGCATCATAATGGTTTGTTGGTTTACTGTTGGTTTGTGGGCGTGATGGAGATCATCTGCCCCATGCCGTAGGACTTGTTGTCCACGATCAGTTTTGGCGTCCCTGCCTCGATTTTCACGGCGCTCACGACTCCGATGGCCGTGTGATCCTTGTCCACTTGCAATTCAACCGTCCGCCCGAGCAGCGCGGTGGCCTGCAAAGTCTGTTGATCCTGCTGAAGCCGGCTCATGCCGGACTGCATCCCCTGCATCGCTTCCAGCGAGTTGAACTGGGTTATCTGTGCGATGAAGTCCGTGTCCTTCTGCGGGTTCATCGGATCCTGTGTCGTCATTTGAACAGAAAGCAGCTTCAGGAAATCCTGCTGGCCGAGAGCTTTGCTGGGGACGCGAAAACTGCCCGTGCCAGCGGTGCCTGCGGTGGGGGTGGCGGTGGCGGAGGAGATGGCGGAGACAGACATAAGTTAATTCAGGCCCAGCGGTCGAGCAGGGCATCAGGATTGACCGCTTCCGCTGCCTTGGCGCGGGACGGGATGTTTGAACGGGAAAAAATCGAAGGGCTGGCTGATGCCGGAGAACCGGCGGCTTCTTGAGGGCGCTGCTGGGAATCGGATTGTTGCTGTGACAGCCCGGCTCCGGATGACTGAGCCCCCGGAAAGGTGTTTCCGGGCGCGGTTTCCAACGGCAGCAGCCGCACTCCCTGCGCTGCCAGGTCGTGTTTGAGGGCGTCCCATCCGCCCAACAGCATGGCGGTGTGAGTCGAGTCGCACCGCATCAGCGCTTCCAGACCATTGCCGGTCTGTCGCAATTGCAGGGAAACCTCCATGTCCGCCGACGGACGCAGGACGACATCGAGATGCTGTGATTGTTCCATCCGGATGACTCGTATTTCCTGTCCGACAAGATGTTCAAGCCGCTGCAACGAGACGGCACGCGCGGAGGCGGCCATTCGCGTGTTCAAGTCGTGAACTGGGACCGAGTCGGTTTTCGACAGGTTTTGCCAGAGGTGGGATGCCGGTTCACCGATCGTGATTTCGGATTCACGCTCCAGCGGGAGATGGCGCGAAAACATCACCTGCTCGACGGGCAGTTCTGACCCCTCTCCGGATTCGCTCTGCGGCAAAATTTGCTTCGCGCTCATCTGATCGGCATACAGAGCAACGGCTGTGCCACGAGCCGGCGAAGGGATGCGCGCGGCAGGCTTGGTGTCCATCCGCCCCGCCGTTTGCGAAGTCGAGCGCTTGAGATTCGCTTCGAGGAGGTCCGGCACTGTGGGATTGTTGCGCACCTCATCGACATGCGGCGTGTCGTCCGACGTGACGTCCTCGTGCTTGGTGGAGATTCCGACTGACGAGCGGGCCAGGGCTTCGGTGACTACGGCACTCTGCACGGGAATCTGGGCCGTGGCGGGAAACTCTGCGGGAACTTGAACCAAAGTCTTTGCGACGGTTTCGCCCTGGACGGCGCTTGAAGAAGCCGCAGGAGCATCAGCCGATGGGCGGGGCAAATGTTCGGCCGGAGTTTCGTTTCGGGTCGGAAGAAGAGAAGTGTCGAAAACAGCAGCGGGGAGAGAGGTTTGGGCGGTTGCCTGAGCCGGGAGATTTGGTTCGGCTGTCAGATGGGAAGAATCCGCCACTGCCAACGAGGCAAGGTTTGTCAGGGATGAAGCATCTGCTTCGCGCGGGA
>Ga0172379_10006697_pt1 | contig 15281 bp, 11 predicted proteins | sample GrowelOW334metaG_FD_119756 | JGI IMG/M metagenome (GOLD analysis project Ga0172379, IMG submission 119756) | Groundwater microbial communities from an aquifer near a municipal landfill in Southern Ontario, Canada - Groundwater well OW334 metaG | ecosystem: Environmental > Aquatic > Deep...
CGATATGTCTCATGTTCTCTCCTAAACCTTTGTCAACAAAGGAGATATTGATATGATCAACGGGTTTTCTTGTATCTAATTATTTTTAGTCGCATTTTTATTTAAAATAACAAAATAATATTATATAATTATTAATTATACATATTTCATAATATTATTTTAATTATAAAAATTAATCAAGGTTAACTCATGTCAGGCTGTCCTAGTTTATTTACATACGCAACATTTGTTGTTAGCACTAACATTAGAGAAATTGAATCCAAAGATTTTGGTGCAAAAAAACCTTTAGATAAAAGTATTATATTGAATGTTGAAAAATGCTTGAATTATTTAAGTTCTTTAAAATATTCCTTTAGAACTAGGTGCTTCAATCCTGACTCACATAATGAACAAGATACTGAGTGGGCGAAAATGTTTTACCATCACTGCACTTTAAGAGCCAGAATATCACAAGGCGATAAATCAATAAAAAACGATAAATTACTTCGTAGCGATAATAAAACTGAATTAGATTTTGCAGCTCTTCATGGTGATGTCAAGAAAATAAATAAAATTTTTGAAAAAGATCCAAAAGCATTACCAGATTCTGACACTATGGATTTTGCTCTCCAAAGCACCAATAAAGAAACAATTCTAAAAATACATTCTTTGAATCTCAATTTGATTACTTCGGAAGACCGTCAAAATCAAACACTAATACATCATGCTGCTGAAATGGGAGATCCTGAAATAATAACTTTGCTTCATGGGTTAAATCCAAACTTGATTGCAATGAGAGCTATGTATGGCGAAACTGTAATGCATGCTGCTGCTCGAAATGGAAATCCTGAAGTAATAGCTTTGCTTCATAGGTTAAATCCAAACTTGATTGAAAAGCAAGAGATTGTGGCCAAACTGCAATGCATTATGCTGCCCTATATGGAAAGCCTGATGCAATAGCTATGCTTCATGGGTTAAATTCGAACTTGATTTCAATGAAAGATGTGCATGGCCGAAGTGCAATGCATTATGCTGCTGAAAGTGGGCATCCTGATGCAATAGCTATGCTTCATGGGTTAAATCCGAACTTGATTTCAATGAAAGATGTGCATGGCCGAAGTGCAATGCATTATGCTGCTGAAAGAGGGCATCCTGAAGCAATAGCTATGCTTCATAGGTTAAATCCAAATCTGATTGCAATGAAAGATAATGACGGTCGAACTGCAATGCATTATGCTGCCCTTTATGGAAAGCCTGATGCAATAGCTATGCTTCTTGATTTAAATCCAGACTTGAACTTGATTTCAGTGCAAGATAAGGCTGGCCTAACTGCGATGGATTATGCAGCTAAATATCATGATCCTAAAATAACAGTTAAAATTCATGGGTTAATTACTGCTGCATTAAAAAGAACTCCTCAGGCAATAGCTATATCTCATAATGCATATCCAAGTTGGTTGATTTGTCATCATTTCAGAGTATACGTTAGAAAAATATTATCATCGTTTTCAGATGATTAAAAAAACAATTCCCAAAATAACATTTTATACCTAAGATAAATAGTTCCACCATAATTGTGGATGATTGAATTCAAAATTTAAAAAAAGTTTATATTTTTTTTCAAAGCTTAGTCCATCACTTAAATCGTGATTATTTCTATCAAGAAGGCTGGAATTCACAAGGACTTACATATCTATTTAGAATTCTCAAACATATTTTATAGTCATGATTTTGTATAAATATTTTTTTTAAATATTTTCCTGATAAAATATTTTTAGAAATGTTTTTAGAAATTGCAAAATATTGAAAAATAGATGAAAATAAGACATTAAATAAATATTTTCATAAGGAAAAAAAATGTCAGAATTAACTACAAATGAAATAAAACCCTCAATGAAGGTTGAAGTTGATAATGAACCTTACGTTGTAGTATCCAATCAATTTGTCAAACCTGGCAAAGGACAAGCTTTCAATAGAATTAGAATAAAAAATTTAATTACTGGAAGAAATGTTGAAAAAACATATAAATCCGGTGAAAAACTGACACTTGCTGATATTGAAGAAGTTTCCATGAGACTGCTTTATAAAGAAAAAGATGATGCAATATTTATGAATGATGTAACTTTTGAACAATTGAGCATTCCATTATCAGCAATAAAAGATAATGTTATCTGGCTCAAAGATGATGTGGTTTATGATATAGTGCTATATAAAGGCACTGTGATCGATGTAGCTCCACCGACTTTTATGGAACTGAAAATAACAGAATCAGCTCCTGGGGTTCGTGGCGACACCTCATCCGGCAGAGTACTAAAACCGGCAACTCTTGAAACCGGAGCTAAAATCCAGATCCCAATTTTTGTTGACGAAGGCGAAATCATAAAAGTTGATACTAGAACTGCAGAATATGTCTCCAGAGTCTAAACTTAAAGTTTTAAAAGATCGAGCTTCGATGATTCAAAAAGTTCGATCTTTTTTTTATAAAAAAAAAATAATCGAAGTTGATCCGCCTATTTTGGTCAAACATCCTTCAATTGATCTTCATATCCAATCTATCGAAACTCATCCGCTTAACAAATCCATTGGATATCTTCATACTTCACCTGAGTATACGATGAAACGAATCATAGCGTCAGGTTTAAAAGACATCTATTTTCTTGGACATGTCTTTAGAAAAAACGAGATTGGAAAAAATCATAATATTGAATTTAGCATGATTGAATGGTACAAATCAAATGTATCATTTGATTATTTTATTAAAGAAAACATTGCTCTGCTAAAACTATTTATCAAGTTTAAAAAAAGTATTTCAACTTCATATTTTGATGTTTTTTATAAAAATTTTAATCTTGATATTTATAAAATTAATAAAAAAGAGCTATTAGCAATTTGCAGAAAGGAAGAAATAATATTTTCTAATGAAAAAAATCTAAAAAAAGAGGATCTGCTAAGCTTGCTTCTTGATCATTTTTTCGAAAAAAAAGCAAAAAGAGATATTTTATATATTATTTATGATTTTCCTCAAAATGAGGCTGCTTTAGCAAAAACACAAATAGAAAATGGCAGCATTGTTGCAAAAAGATTTGAGTTTTATATAAATGGATCTGAAATTGCAAACGGATATTTTGAGTTAAATGACGAAAAAGTTTTACGCCAAAGATTTGAAAAAATAATCAAAAAGAAAAAAAGATTAACTCTTGATGAAAATTTTTTAAAATCTATTGATCACATAGGCTCGTGCTATGGAATAGCTATAGGTTTTGATAGATTAATGATGCTAAAACATAATCTAAAAGAAATAAAAGAAGTTTTATATTTTTCTTATCCTGAATTGTAAAACTCAGAGGTAATTTAAAGAAAATTCAAATTCCATAATCAATGTTAATCAGAATTTTGCCTACTTGGTATATAGCACCAATACTTATTATAGCTACTAGTGAAATACCAGCAATACTGGCAATAATAAATGGACTTATTGAATAAGCTGCCATTACTTACTTCATTTTATTTTTTTAAAAAAAACATAATCATTTTACGAAAAAAAACAATTAAAAAAATTGCATAAGCGTTTTTTAGAAATGTCACCTTCCCGTTAAGTTAAAATGTCACCTTCTAAATAAAATATTATTACTTAATAAAATATTTTTTGAATTCTAAAACACAATCTGCTATCTATCAAATTAAGTTCAAAAAATAATATTAGGAGTTATTATGCCTGTAAATTTAAAAGGAAGAAGTTTTTTAACCTTAAAAGACTTTTCGCCTAAAGAAATTCATTATCTATTAAATCTATCAAAAGATTTAAAGAGCAATAAAAGAATCGGAGCAAAAGGAAAATTATTAAAAGGAAAAAGCGTTGTTTTGATTTTTGATAAACCGTCAACAAGAACAAGATGCGCATTTGAAGTAGGAGCTGCCCAGGAAGGCGCCCATGTTACATTTTTGACAAACTCTCAGATGGGCAAAAAAGAATCGATTGAAGACACTGCAGAAGTGCTTGGAAGATATTATGATGGAATCGAATATAGAGGGTTCGAACAAAAAATTGTTGAAGATTTAGCAAAATATTCAGGAGTGCCTGTCTGGAACGGTCTTACTGACGATGATCATCCGACACAAATGCTTGCAGATGTTCTGACAATCCAGGAACATATTTTTAAACCATTGAACAAAATCAAAATCGTATTCGTCGGCGATGCAAGAAACAACATGGGAAATGCATGGCTGATCACTTGCGCTAAACTTGGAATGCACTTCGTGGCTCTTGCTCCTAAATCGCTTTGGCCTGATCCGAAATTAGTTGCTGAAATGAAAGAAGTAGCTAAACAAACCGGTGCCAAAATCGAATTAAACTCTAATGTTGAGCAAGCTGTTAAAAATGCTGATGTGATCTATACAGATGTTTGGGTTTCTATGGGAGAAGAAGAAAAATATGCAGAGAGAATAAAACTTTTAAAAGCATATCAGGTTAACATGAAAATGTTAAAATTTACTAAAAACCCAGATGTAAAATTTATGCACTGTCTTCCTGCTTTCCATGATCTTGAAACTCAGGTTGGAAGAGAAATCCACAAAAAGTTTGGTTTAAAAGAAATGGAAGTAAGCGATGAGGTTTTCAGAAGCCCTAATTCAATAATATTTGATGAAGCGGAAAACAGACTTCATACAATTAAAGCCATTATGGTAGCAACGATCGGAAATCTCTAAAACAAGAATAAAATAGAATTATTTAATAAAAAAACCGTAGTGCTTACAAAGCTTAAGAACTACGGTTTTTTTAATTTTGATAATCAATAAACTTTTAACCAAAATAACTTATTTTTTCCAAACATTATCCACTTCATTAGGATCTTATTTTAATAGAAAATCTTCAACTGGAAAACATAAGATATTTTCTTTTTTTATTGCTTCTGCACCTCATCGATCACTACAATTTTTTTATCCATAGTTTCAATTTTGAGTCTCTTTTTTGCATAGCAGGGTAAAAAAATGCAACATCTTACTTTAACAATTTATTATTAAACTCTTAGAATTGATTTTTTTTGATTAAAATTAGGCCGAAATAGAAATTTCGGCCTAAAATTATTTAGTGATAATCGTTCCGGTTTTCCCGTTTAAAGCTTCTATTGCTTTTTCTAGAGAAGTAATGATTGATCTTTTTCCTCCGGCTTCAACGAATCGGCAAGCCGCCTCAACCTTAGGTCCCATGGATCCTGTACCAAACTGTCCCTGTTCCAGATATTTTCTAGCTTCTTTGACAGTTATCTTATCTAAAGCTTTTTGATCCGGCTTATGGAAGTTTATATAGGCCTTTTCAACATCGGTTAAGATCATCAAAATATCAGCGCCGATTGAGTGAGCTAAGACAGATGCTGTTTTATCTTTGTCTATTACCGCTTCAACACCTTCTAATGTACCATCAGCTTTTCTAATAACCGGTATTCCGCCACCGCCGCATGATATAACAATAACCTTATGATCAAATAGCTGTTTTATGCAATATGCTTCAACAATCTCTTTTGGCTCGGGAGAAGGGACGCATCTTCGATAGCCTTTGCCAAGCTGCTCGATCATAGTCCAATTCTTTTCTTTTTTTAGTTTTTCAGATTCTTCTTTGGAATAATATGGACCAACCGGCTTTGATGGATGTTTAAAAGCATCATCATTTTTATCAACTAATACCTGTGTAAGTATAGTTGCAACTTTTATATCATCGCTCTGTTTTGTTATTTCATTATAAGTGAGCCTCTGGATCATGTAACCGATAAAACCCTGAGATTCCGCTCCGCATATGTCCAGTGGCATTGAGGGGATTGTTTTTGAGCTCAGCTCATTTTGTAATAATATGGCACCTACTTGAGGACCGTTGCCATGGGTGACTGATATCAGATACCCTGCCTTAATAATGTCCAAAAAGTGCCTTGCGGTCTCTTCAACATGGATCAACTGATCTTCGGCTGTGCCTTTTTCTTTTGCTTGTAAAAGAGCGTTTCCGCCTAAGGCAATAAGAACTTTTTCTTTCATATTAACCTCTTTCCAATGCGCAAGTCATACAATGTGCTGCTCCATAACCACCAGTTAAGTTAGGAATATTTATTGGATATGGTTCGATTCCATATTTATAAACTTCTTTCTTGTGTGGGAAAAACTGGCCTTCATTTCTCAAGAACTCTAAATCTTTTTGTGCCTGATCGAGCAATCTTCCGTATCTGTTTGAATCGTCCCTTGCCATTGCTTTTAAGTTATTGATCACCTTTTTAACATTTCTTTCTACTTCGACAGCCAAAATATTGCCATCACTGATGCATAAGAAATTAGAAGCATAGGACAACTGCTCCAAAGATGTGATATTGATCACTTCAAAACCTTTAGATTTAATATATGTATATAAATCAGGCTCTTTTGGATCTTTTTTAAATCTTCCCATTCCTTCGTTATGATATATTTCAACTTTAGCATTTTTAATTAAAGCTTCGCATCCGACTACTACTTTAGAAGAAGCAACGTTAAAATATGTGTCCAGGTGCATGTTTATCATCGGATCAGGTTTTTCTGCTGAAATTAGAGGGTGCATAGGTTGATGTACTACACCTAATTCTTCAATATTAAGCTCAAGTCCAAGCAATTGGTCAATTGCATCTCTATTTGTTCTATCTCCAAGTCCAACTAAGGCAAATTTTCCAAAAGGAATAAACTCTCCGCCTTCGATCATACCGGGATCCTGAATTTCATGAAGTAATGATAATCCCATAACTTCTTCCCAGAAGAATTTAGTTACCCTGCATTCATTTTTTCTGGAAGGTTTTGCCATATTGGATAGGACAATTCCATTATCAGTCATGAACTGCTGATCTCTCATAAAATACAAGTTAGCCAGAGGCTGTCTTTTTGTGATATTTAACTGAACGTTCCTAGATCCTTTTTCAACGACTAAATTGATAGAAGGATTGATAAGCAGAATATTAAAAAAATGTGCAATATCCAAATAATTGATATTTCTTTCGAACTCTTCTTTAGCTCGAAGAACGCTTTTTTCATCTCCGGTATATTCCATGGTTTCTCTTGCAAGCTCGACTAAAGCTTTTTTTACTGCAGGTCTTTTTTCCGCTTCTTCAATTATCTTTTGCTTTAATCTTATAACTTCTACTCCGAATTCTTTTCTTAAAATCATCTCCAGCATTTCATGTTCTCTTCTAGCTCCTGATCTCGAAAAAGCTCTTTCATATAAGGAACTATATGGTTCCAGAAGACCAAAAAACATTTCCATTCCAGGTCTGTGAATCACAACTTTTTTTAAAGGATCCCACTCAGCTTTTATTTTTCCTAACATTTTATTCTCCCTTATTTTTTAAATGCTTTTACGTTTACCTTATGTGCCCATACATAAATGAAAATAGCAAATATGGTCAAAACGAATAGATCATATGGAAACATCAACAAACCAATTGGTTTTACAGGTAAAAAATTATTAAATGAAAATTTTGGATCGCCTAATAAAGACATTATGACAATACCGACAAGATATACCATTATCCAGGCATTTCGTTTCATTTCCCATTTTTTAACGCTAACAAAAAAGTAAGCGACAAAACCGGTTAGCAGCAAAAATGCTCCCACTAATGTCCATGGCCATGAAGCCCAATAAATTATATAAGTAGAAAAGATAAATCCGACAATAGTGAAAAACTTTAAATACGGTAATTTAAAAGGTCTATTTGTTTTCTTATCAACATCTCTTAATATCATTACCGCCAATACTGCTGCCGCATACGGCAAAACGCCTGTAACAGAAGCGATCAGAGCAACAGATGCGAAATTCGGAATTGCTATTAATATTATCGTTGTTAAAAGAGAAGTAAAGACTAATGACAATACCGGAGTATGATATTTTTCATTTACTTTTGCAAGCGGCGACCAGAAAAGTTTATCTTTTGCCATAGCATAAGGCAATCTTGATTGAAATAGTACAAAGCTGCCTCCTGCGCCTGCAGTTGCAATTATAGCTCCGATTGTAGTAATTGCTGCCAGCCAAGGAAGGTTAACTGCTTTTGAAACATCGGATATGGCTGAAGGCAATTTGCTCAATCCCGTCCAGTCTTTTGGTTCTAATCCCAAATTCTGCCAATTAATCATACCGACAAAAATCAAAGCAATTAAACAATATACGATAGCAACAATTAATATTGTCAAAATCATCGCCCATGGAATTGTTTTTGAAGGATTTTTTATTTCTTCTCCCGGTATTGTAATTGCCTCAAATCCTGTAAAAGCCCAGAAAAACAAAGCTACAGCTAAAGTTACGCCGGTAAAGCCAAAAGGCATAAACGGCATAAAATTATCACCCTTTACATAAACAAGCCCGACTAAAACAAAGATAGCCAAAGGGATTAATTTACCAATTGTAGTTATTACACCGTACAATCCCCCCCATTTAACACCGAAAATATTGATAACAGTAAAAGCCCAAATAGCTCCCACAGCAATAGAAATTCCGAGCGGAGTTAAATTTTCCCCATGAGATAATCCAGGCACATAAAAACCTAGATAAATAACAAAAATATCAATAATTGCTGCAGTACCTATAAATAGATACAACAGATATCCCCATCCCATTAAAAATCCGCCAAAATCACCCATCGCCATTCTTGGATAAGAATATGGCCCGCCTTCAACTGGGTAAGTAGCTCCCAGTTCGGCATACGGCATGCCTAAAAAAAATGTAATAATTGCTGTTATGATAATAGCTAAAATCAATGAAGGTCCTGCTACCGCTCCCATTACGGCCGGCATACCAAAAATACCTGAACCAAGAATACTTCCGACTCCCAAAGCGGTCATGGTAAATAAACCAAGTTCTTTTTTTAATTTTCCTGACACAACTGTCTCCTGCATATTTTATTTCCTAAAGCTGAGAGTAATAAATTCAGGTATAAAATTAAATATTTAATTTAAAAATTTAAATTTTTTTTATTTTTTTTAAAAAAATTATTAAGACTTTTTGATTTTATGTTTCATGTCAGATTATTAAAAAATAATTTAAAAACAAATTACAAATTCATAATGTGAATTTTTTATTTGTATCTAGAAATTATAATTGAAATTATAAATAATATTATTTTATCCAGCCTTGAACAATTGGAAAATATCTTCCTTTTGTAAAAGCAATTTTGGAAACTTTAATTCCGGGAGGACCTTGCCTTCTTTTATATTCAGCCGAATGAATTTTTTTAATTACATCTTTAACAAGATCTGGCTCGAAGTTATATTTTTTTACAATTTCAAGAGCAGTTAAATTGTCTTCAACATATGATTCCAGTATTTTATCTAATATCGAATATTTCGGTAAAAAATCCTCATCTTTTTGATTTGGTCTGAGTTCTGCTGAAGGTTCCTTATTAATAATAGATACTGGAATGATTTCCTTATTTGCATTCATCCATTTTACTAGTGAATAAATTAATGTTTTAGAAACATCGTTTAAAACACCCAGACCTCCGCACATATCACCATATAAAGTGACATATCCCATAGCAAGCTCGGACTTGTTTCCGGTAGATAAGACTATATATCCCAATTTATTTGAAATACCCATCAAAATCATCCCACGAATCCTTGCCTGAAGATTTTCTTCGGTTGAATCAAAAGGCCTTTTCTCAAAGACAGGACATAATAAATTCAGATATTCCTGATAAAGATGATCTATTGGTATATCCAGAAGCTTAACATTTAAGTTAGAGCAAAGCAAATGGGCATCCTCCATCGAGGACAAAGATGAAAATCTCGAAGGCATGCTTATTGCCATGACATTATCTTTTCCAAGTGCATCTGCAGCAATAGCTAAGACTAAAGCGGAATCGATGCCTCCTGATAGTCCGACTAAAGCTTTTTTAAGGTTTTGTTTTTTAAAATAGTCCCTGACGCCTAAAATCAAAGCTTCATATAATTCCTGCATCGGATCAATTTCGTATTTAAAAACATTATAATTGCAATTAGTATCAATGATCATTTGATCTTCTTCAAAACCCTTTGCTAAACTTAAAAGCTCACCATTAGGGCTTAAATAAAAACTATAGCCATCGAACACTAATTGATCATTTGCCCCGACCTGATTACACATTATCACAGGCTTTTTAAATGTCTTTGCAACCTTGGAAAAAAGATCTATCCTTAAATCATTTTTACGAAAATGATATGGAGAAGCGGAAATATTTATTACAAAATCAGGTTTTAATTTCTCAAGTTCAACGACAGGATCATTATCATAAGTTGAATACTGATAATTTGCATGCGCCCATGCATCTTCGCAGATCAGCACACCTATTTTCTTGCCTTCAAATTCAAAAACCTTTTGCTTCTCACCCGGTTCAAAATATCTCCTTTCATCAAATACGTCATATGTTGGAAGAAGGGTCTTATCTTTAAATCCTAAAAGTTTCTGATTATGGATAACTGCTGCGCTGTTAAATAAAGGCTTCCCTTTTTTGTCGTTATTTTTTCTTATAGTCCCAACTACGATAAAAAGATCTTTACTCTCTTTGATGATTCTTTCAAGCTGAAAACCGATCTGCTCTACAAAGTCATGATGCAGCAATAGATCTTCAGGAGGATAGCCACAGATAGCGCCTTCAGGAAAAATCACAATTTTTGCTTTTTTACTTCTAGCCTCATGGATAGACTTTATTATCTTGTCGGTATTATTTGACAAATCACCCACTTTGGGATTTAGCTGGGCTACATATATTATCATATTGAAAACCTTTTTCAGATTAGCTTAAATTACTTCCTCCAGATTTGACAAGTATTTCTTAAAAATCAACAAAAATATCTATAAAAAAGTTTTTTGAATAAAATTCATTGTCTTTTTAAGTTTTTTCAAATTGTCTTAAAATTCAACAGCATTTTTCCATATGAAAAATTTTCAACAGGCAAGGCTGATAAATTAATTTTTAAATTTTGAATTTTTAATATTTTTTGTTATAATACATATGAAATCATTTTTCAAATTAAGGTTTGTTATGGAAAAAAAATTATCAATTAACTCTGAAAACATTTTGCCAATCATCAAAAAATGGCTTTATTCCGAAAAAGATATTTTTATAAGAGAGCTTATTTCAAACAGTTCGGATGCAATTTCAAAACTTAAAACAATTGATAACAATAAAAATGATTCAAGAATCGATATAAAAATCGACAAGGACAAAAAAACCGTTTCCATTTTAGATACCGGTCTTGGCATGACAATGGAAGAAGTTGAAAAATACATTTCGCAAATTGCTTTTTCCGGAGCGGAAGAGTTTTTTAAAAAATATGAAAACACTACACAAAAAGATCAAATAATAGGTCATTTCGGCCTCGGCTTTTATTCAGCATTTATGGTTAGCAGTAAAGTTGAAATCAGAACTCAATCTTATCTGCAAGATGAAAGCAGCGTATTTTGGCAATGCGACGGATCTTCAAGCTATACTCTAGAAAAAATCGATAAAATAAAGACCGGCTGCGAAGTTACCTTATATATAGATGAAGAAAATGAAGACTTCTTGGATGAAAACAAAATTAAAACCATTCTATTAAAATACTGCAGCTATTTTACCTACCCTATTTATTTGAACAATGAACATATTAACAATAAAGATCCTCTTTGGCTTAAAAACCCAAATGAATGCACAGATAAAGAATATTTAGATTTTTTTAAAGATTTGTATCCTTTTGAAAACGACCCTATTTTCTGGATTCATTTAAATATAGATTATCCGTTCAATCTTCAGGGGATATTATATTTCCCAAAAATCAATTCCAATTTTGATCTGAACAAATCCCAAATAAAATTATTTTCAAATAGAGTATTTGTTTCCGACAACACAACTGACATCCTTCCAAGATTTTTGACTGTACTGAAAGGAGCAATAGACTCTAAAGACATACCTTTAAACGTTTCAAGAAGCTATCTTCAGGTTGATAAAACAATCAAGCAGCTATCGAGCCATATCTCAAAAAAAATATCTTCAAAACTCTCAAATCTATATAAAACGGAAAAAGAAAAATTTATCTCTTATTGGCCGGATATTGAAATAATTATCAAATTAGGAATTCTAGAAGATGATGCATTCTACGAAAAAGCAAAAGAATTCTTAATTTTTGAAAATCAGAACAATTCATGGACAACTATTGAAGAATATCTAAAAAGAAATGAAAACCAGAATAAAGTATTCTACAGCAATAAAAACAAATCAGATGCTCTTTTAGAACTTTATAAAAACAAAGAAGTTGTTTTTTTAAATTCCTACATAGACACTGCTATAATCAGTTTTTTAGAACATAAATTAAACACCAAGTTCTCAAGAATTGATTCAGATCTGGATTCTTCAATTCTAGACCCATCAAAAGAAAAAAACTTATTGGATGCCGAAGGCAGATCGCTTTCTTCCAAAATCGCTGAATTTATTAAAGGTTCTTTAGCAGAAGATGTTGAAGTTGAAGCTAAAAGCCTAACTAATGAAAACCTATCCTCATTCATAATGATAAATGAAGAAGAAAGAAGGTTCAAAGATTACATGCAATTTACTCAAAACACATCTCATTCCGTTAAACATAAACTGGTTATAAACACAAATAACAAGCTGATCGAAAAGATTTATTCTCTTCAGAACAAAAAACCCGATCTTGCAAAAGACTTAGCTCAAGAAGTTTACGACAGAGCTTTAATTAACAATAAAGAGTTTAAAGAAAAAGATCTTTCCGATTTTATTTCCAGATCGAGCAAAAATTTAGAGAAATTGCTAGATTTTGTTAATTAAAAAAATTAGTTTATATTTTAATAATTTGATGATCATTATTCTTCCGTGAGAGAATCTTTTTAATTATCAATCATTGCATTTTTCAAGATACGTTTACTCTGATTTTTTAAAGTCTTTTAGTCTCTTTTAGTCATTAATTATCAATGATTAAAAATAAATTTACAGTCAATCAAAACCCAATTAAAAAAATAATTATAATATCAATTAGCATTAATAATAATTAATTTATTATAAATTGAATTTAATAAAATTAATTGTTATAATAATTATTATAAATTAATAAATTGTAATAATATTTAAAAAATCAGGAAAAAAAATATGCCGTCTGAATTAACTCCTTGTTACAGATCATTTTGGAGAGGTCCGCAGGAATTGTCTTTGCAAACCCCTTATCAGGAATATTTCACTAATAAAATCACTCAAGAAATCGTAAATGATCCTGAATACATCAGAGAAGCGACAAAGGTAACCGGCTTAAGTGAAGAAGTTATAAAGAAAACGCTTCCGATGATCAACGATACAACCGGATTATGGGTAGATAAAGACGGAAAATATCATTCACTAGCTATTAGCCAAAGATTAAAAAGCAAAATTGATCTGATCTTCAATAGCAGTATACCGACTCCCTCCCCAAGTAGCACCCCTATTCCTTCAACAACCGAATCTTCAAGAACAACCCCCGCGCACTCCCAACCAACTACTGATACCAGTTTTTCTTCGGACCATAGATCTAGGACCTCTTCTTATACACCTGCTCCTATTTCACAACCTATAGACTCTCTGCCAATGCACAACACACAATTAGCTTTCGATGAATATAGAAACGGCTTAAGAGACGAAGTCCAGGCTAGAATTCAAGAATTAGAAAATCAATTAAGAGCAAGAGATCAAGAACTTAGAAATCTTTTTTTATCATCTCAAAATAACCAGCAGGCATTTGGTAATACCTTAACAGGATACAATCAAGCAAATCTTGAAGCACTCCAACAGCTTTCTCAAAATGTTCTGGAAACATCTGGTCAATTAGCTAAATTTAAAGAAGATCAGCAACAATTACTTAAAATACAGCAAAGACAATACGATGCTCTTGAAGAACAAATTCAAGCTATTAGAGGAGATCATTTTGAACAATTACAAAGATTAGAAAATGAACATCAAAGGAACCTTGAAGATTTATGGAGTGCTCATCAGGAAGCACAAGCTATTCTAGCTCAGAAGTTGGTAGAATCTACAAAAACAGCAGAACAGGGAAAACAATCTGATGAAGCTGCAATCCAATCTCTTAAAAAACAAAACATAGATTCTCAAGAGGCGTCTAGGAAAAGATACGAACAGAGCATAGCAGAAATATCCGCTATATTTGAAAAAGACAAAAATGAAAGAATAGAAAGACATGAAAAAGAAACCTCTGATCTAGACAAAGAAAAAGAAAGACTAAGAAAATCCAACCAGGAACTTAGAGCAAAAGTTCAACAAATGAAAAATGAAGTTGAAGAAAAAAAAGATGCTCAAATAGGTGCTCTACAAGAAAATTATCAAACAGCTATAGATGACCTAAGAAAAACTATCTCTGATTTAAAAGCTCAAATAGAATCATTAAAAACTTCTCAAGATCAACAGGAAGACTTAAAGAGGAATCTATTACAAAAAGAACAAGACCTGAAAACCAAACAACTCGAACTTCAAAAAGCAAATGACGATCGCAGAAAATTACAAACAGGTATTAAAAAGATCTCAGAGCAAAGCGATGCAGAATTAAAAGAATTAAAAGAAGTCTATGAAAAAGTTATTAACGAATTATCCAGACTGCGAGAAGATAAAAGTCGATTGAAAAAAGATTTAGAAGAAAAAGAGAAGCAAATTCAAAACTTAAAAGAATTTCAAAAATCTTATAAAACTGAATATCAAAAACTACAACCTGAAAATGAGAAATTAAAACGCGAGCAGGAAACTACCCAAGAAACTTTAAAACAATTGCTCGAATCTCATGATTCTTCCGCTAAAGCAATAGATGAACAAACAGAGCAAAAAAACAAATCTAACTTGGAAAAACAAAATCTAGAAAAAAAATTATCTCAAATTCAAGCTGATCTAAGAGAAAAAGAAGAAGAATTAACCAGTCTTGAAAAAAGAATGGAAACTACCGAAAGATCTTTAAAAGAAGAACGCGCTCTGGTTGAAAAACTAGAAGAAGAAAATGATAGAATTAATAAATTAAATACCGAGCAGCAAAGACAATTAACCTCAGCTACAAGAAAACTTGCTGATGCTAATCGTCTGATAGCTGAATTAAAAAGACAGCTTAGTTCTACAACAGAAGAATTATCACAGGTAGACAAAATTAATAAAGCTTTGGAAGAACAGATTGCTTCACTTCAGAGTAAACTAAGAGGCATGCAACAAGAAAAGCAAAGGCTAGAAGATGAACTTAGCTCTGTTAAAGAAGAACTTGAAATCTTAAGAAAAGAACTATCTAGAACGAAGATAGCTTTAGATAGCAAAGAAAAA
>Ga0172379_10006698_pt1 | contig 15279 bp, 21 predicted proteins | sample GrowelOW334metaG_FD_119756 | JGI IMG/M metagenome (GOLD analysis project Ga0172379, IMG submission 119756) | Groundwater microbial communities from an aquifer near a municipal landfill in Southern Ontario, Canada - Groundwater well OW334 metaG | ecosystem: Environmental > Aquatic > Deep...
TCTAATTTTTGAGAATTATAAACGAAATCAGGTGCTACTACATTTCTATTTTTTACTTTGCGTCTCATTTTTTTATTTCTTTACTTCTTTTTTCGGTCTTTTGTTTCCATAAAGTGATCTGGACTGTCTTCTTTTTTCCACTCCTTGGGTATCCAAAACTCCGCGTACGATGTGATACCTTACTCCGATCAAATCTTTCACACGTCCCCCACGAAGCATCACGACGGAGTGTTCTTGCAAATTGTGTCCTTCTCCTGGGATATAAGCAGTCACTTCCATACCATTTGTTAGTCTGACTCTAGCGATCTTTCTCAAGGCTGAGTTTGGTTTTTTAGGAGTAGTGGTAGAAACTTTTGTGCAAACTCCTCGCTTGAAAGGTGAAGGAAAAAATACTGGCCTATTCTTTAGGACATTAAAACCTTTCGCTAAAGCCACTGTCTTGTGCTTGGAGCGAACTTTTTTTCTATTTTTCTTTATTAATTGGTTTATTGTAGGCATCAGATTTAACCTTAATGAAACAAAATAGCCCAACAGGACTATGTGCATAACTGTACTATAATCATAAAAAAAATGCAAATTTTGAAATACAGCTTTTGCAGGGGTTTCGAGGCTGACGAGCCGAGAACTTCAGGATTTTTAAAGCTTCGAAAAATCCGTACCGAAAAAAGCTGTATTTCAAAAATTTACAGGGCAAGCCCTGTGATCAAATTAAAGAGAAAAGCTAATACTGGATATAAAAAATCAGAAAAGAAAACAATAAAAACCAGCAGTAGGATTAAAGAATATTGCTCATAAGCTATCATAAAGGAAAAAGCTCTCTCTGGTAAAAAAGAAAAAAGTATTTTTGAGCCATCCAAGGGAGGAATCGGAACTAAATTAAAAATACCTAGAGCTAGGTTCACGATTACGATTGCGGAGGTTATAAAATAAAAACCAGCAGGCAAAACAAAAGAAGACGAAACACGAATGATAATACCAAAAATAATAGCAATAAAAAAATTGGCTAGAACCCCAGCGGAAGCGACAGCGATAGTCCCCAGTTTTTTATCCCTTAAATTATTTGGATTATAAGGCACTGGTTTTGCCCAACCAAAAAGAAAACCCGCATGCGATAAAATTAAAACAGCCGGTAAAAGTATAGAACCAAATAAATCTAAATGCTTAATTGGATTTAAAGTCAGGCGACCAGCATTTCGTGCAGTATCATCACCAAAATATTCCGCCATAAAACCATGCGAAACTTCGTGAATCACGATAGACATGATAAGAATAGCTATATAAAAAATTGCATCGGTGCCTTGCATAATAACGTTTCTAATGATAACATAAAAAAGTTATGAAAAAAATATGTCAAATAACTAAAAAAGGTTCAATCATCGGAGGCGGGTATTCAAACAGAACTCGTGCCACCAAATTCAACCCAACTGGCAAGAAAAAAAAATATCCTAATCTTCAAAAGAAGAAACTTTTTATACCTGAATTAAATAGATCTATAAACATAGAAGTCAGCGCCCGCGGTATGCGCACTATGAAAAAGCGCGGTACTTATGCCACTCTCCTCAAGGCTGGATTAATCCAAGCTAAATAAAAAAATCAAGAAATCTGTCAAACACCCGATGTTTGACAATTCTAGTTTAATCAAAAACAAGCTCGTCTTTGATTTCTTTCGCTCCACTAGTTTCAACAAAATTTTTATATTCGTTTTTATTTTTAAATTGCTCAGTAATAATCTCAATCTTTAAAAGATTCCTCCATCGATTTTCTTTTATATAGTCTTGATAACTTGACCATGGAAAATTTACTTCTTTTTTGTGCCATTCGTTAAATTCTCTCGGATTTAAATGTATATAAGCAGAAAGATGTAAAAGTTGTTCATTGCTTTCAATATGAACTGCTTTGTATGGACCTTCAAAAAGATGTCCAGAAACACCATAGCGAGTATTAAAATATTTTGTATAAGAATTTAAAACTCGTTGCATATACTTACCCATTCCTCTTTCTTTGGTTTCTTTTACAATAAGATGAAAATGATTTGGCATCAAAGCAAAACTACTTAATTCCACGAATCTTTCCAAAACTAACTCATTTTTAATGTCAAACACCCGATGTTTGACATATGAAGATATAATTCTAGAAATTTGTGGAAAATTATTTTCTGCTTGAAAATATAAAATTAGAAAAAGAAATCTAATTCGATCCCTGTCATCTTTAAAAATTATTTTTTTGCCTACTCCCCTATTGTAAATATGGTAATATTCATTTACTACAATATTTTCTCTATTCATAAATTAATTTTATACTCAACAATACGCTATTGTCAAACATCGGGTGTTTGACAGTATATAAAAAACAAGAAAACCGTCCTCAAAGCGGTTAACTTGTTTAAGACGGTTTTATAAAACATAGATAATAACTAATTGAAGAACAATCGCTGCATATATCCCAGCGATAACGTCATCCATCATCACCCCAGAAGCATTTTTCATACGATCAAAATACCTTGCGGGAGGCACTTTGACAATATCAAATATCCGGAACAATACAAAGGCGATGACAAAGTGACTTACCCACATCTTTGAAACGAATAAAATAGGAATGCAACCAATTAACATCCCCAAGACCTCATCAATAACAATTTGATTTTGGTCTCTGTTTTTTTCCTTCCCTTTCCAGTCTGTTTGTATCCCTAGTTCCTTCTCAGCGAAAGGAACTGTAATTAATCCAAACAGATAAATTATTACTAAAAAAAGTAAATAAGTAAAAATCTTTCCTGAATCTCTTGAAAACATTAGGGCGAGATAGCATAAAGGAAGAGCGAAGAAACTCCCATATGTACCTGCCATTCCTTTGAATAAAACTGGCGGAATTAACCCAGTTTTAAACCAAGTTGCTACAAATACAGAAAAGCTAGTTTTTTTCAAAGTACACCTCCGTGTTTTATTAAAATTTTATTCTAAAAAAAGAGTATCATATTAAATACAAAAAGTCTTGGTGTTTAAATATTTACGCTGGCACGAAAGTTAGTGCTGTTCCCTTTTTGCCTGAACGGCCAGTACGGCCTATGCGGTGCACATAAGTATCATAAGTTTGTGGTATGTCATAGTTGATAACATGCGTAACATCTGGAATATCTAGACCTCTCGCAGCCACATCTGTCGCAATCAAAATACTTATCTGATCTTTTTTAAATAAATCTAAAGTACGAATACGCTCTCGGCTCCTTTTATCGCCATGTATACACCCTACCTTGAATCCCATATGGGAAAGTTCTTTTGTTAGAGTATCCACACTGTGTTTCATTTCCCTAAAAATTAAAACTTTGTCTGAACCGTCTTTTTTTAAAACTTCGTGAAGTTTTTCTAATTTTTCTTCTTTATTTTTTACACGAATTACATCTTGGTCAATATTTTTTGCTGTAACACCCGTAATTACAGAAATAAAAACAGGATTTTTTAAATATTGTTCTGTTAATTTCTTAATTTCTGAAGAAAGAGTTGCTGAAAAGAAAAGTGTTTGACGCTCTTTTACAGTTTTTCCGATAATGTAAACCATATCATCCCGAAATCCCATATCGAGCATTCGATCTGCTTCATCGAGCACCACTGAATGACAAGTAGATAAATCTAAGACCTTTTTATCAATCAAATCTCGTAAACGCCCTGGGGTTCCGATAACAAAAGAAACTCCGAGCTTTATTTCTCTAATTTGTTTCATGATTGGCAGACCTCCCACACAAGCTACCGAAAACATTCCAAAACCAAAAGCGAGAATTTTAAAATCTGATTCTATTTGAAGCGCCAACTCCCTAGTAGGCGCCATTATTAAAACTGTTTCTCGTTTGTTTTGTCCTTTAGTTTTTGCAATTTTTTCAATCAAAGGAAGCAAGAAAGCTGCTGTCTTGCCAGTGCCGGTATTCGCCATACCGAAAACATCCTTGCCTTCTATTACCGCAGACATAGCTTGGTCTTGAATAGGGCGTGGATCCGTAAACCCAGCTCTCTTAATATTTTTATGAAGTTGTGCATTGAAAGGAAAATCCGCAAAAGAGTGTTTTGATACATAAGGTTTTTCCTCTATATAAACATTCTTCTTTACGAAACGAGAAAAATCAATCCGCTCACCACGAGATCTTTTACTTGCCACGCCTCTTTTAAAAGAAGGTCTAGAATTATTAAATTTTCCTCTACCAAAACGAGGTTTCGCCTTAAAAGAAGTATGGCTTCCAAATTTTTTTGGATTAGCCTTTTGTTGTTTGTACATATTGGGTCACTCCCAATATGTAATAGATGAGAATGATATTTTCAGAATAGCATTTCCTAATTATTTTGTCAATGTTTTATTAATTTAAGTAAAAAAGCTATACTGAAAATATGAAAGCTTACTTAGACATAGTAAAAAATGTTTTGGAAAATGGTGAAAAGAAAACTGACCGTACAGGGACAGGAACAATTGCTATCTCTGGAGTAATTTTTAAACATGATATGAAAGATGGTTTTCCATTACTAACTACTAAAAAAATTCCTTTCCGCTTGGTTGCTTCTGAATTAGAATTTTTTATCAAAGGGATTACAGACAAAAAATGGTTGCAAGATAGAAATAATCACATTTGGGATGAATGGTGTACTCCCCTTAAAGTACCTTATGCCCATAATGAAAAAACAAAAAAGAAAATGCTAGAAGAGAGGGATTTGGGAACTATTTATGGCTGGGAATGGCGACATTTCGGTGCTGAATATAAGGACTATCAAACAGATTACACTGGGCAAGGTGTTGACCAGTTAAAACGTATGGTGGAAATGTTAAAAACAAAACCAGATAGTCGACAAATATTGGTGCTTGCTTGGAACCCAATGGATATTGAAAAAGCAATCCCGCCATATTGTCATTATGCATTTCAAGTAACAGTTATAAACAATCGTCTCAATTTATTTTGGAATCAACGTAGCGTTGATATAGCACTTGGTCTACCTTTCAACATTGCGAGTTATGCAACTCTATTACATCTACTCGCTTTAGAGACTGGACTGGAAGAAGGAATACTTACTGGGTTTTTAGCTGATACACACATATATCTAAATCATATTAATGGATTAAAAGAACAATTAACACGAGATCCAAATAAATATAAACTACCACAGATTAAAACTAATAATTTTAAATCAATATTTGATTGGGAATACACAGATACAGAAATTACAAATTATCAGAGTTACGACAGAATTTCTTTTGAAATTGCTATATAATTATGATTTCCTTAATCGCCGCTATTGGTAAAAATAATGAACTCGGCAAAAGCAATACTTTGCTTTGGCATTTGCCTGCCGATATGAAACATTTTAAGGAAATTACCACACTTCATCCAGTCATAATGGGAAGAAAAACTTTTGAATCTATAGGACGACCTCTACCAAACAGAAGAAATATAGTAATCACTCGCAATGTGAATTATAAAAAGGATGGAGTAGAACTTGCATATTCTCTAAGTGAAGCTTTGGATTTATTTCCAGATCAAAATGAAGAAATTTTTATAATCGGGGGCGCAGAGTTGTATAGACAAACTATGCCTTTAGCAGATAAATTATACATCACTCATATAGATGCTGAAGATAAAAATGCAGATGCATTTTTCCCTGAGATTATTCCTGTTGTCTGGAATGAAGTCTCGCATATTAAACACGAAGCCGATGAAAAAAATATTTTCCCGTATACTTTTTCAATTTACGAAAAATTCTAAGACCCATAAAATATAACTTTTGAAGGGGTTTCGAGGCTGTCGAGCCGAGAACTTCAGGATTTTTTAAGCTTCAAAAAATCCGTACCGAAAAAAGTTTATATTTTATGGATCTTCATCTGTCTTAATTCGGATAAAAACATCTTTGCCCTCTGGAGATTTTTCTTTTCTATATTTTCTTTTCTTGTTTATTTCAATTTTTCTAACTAATTCTTTTTCTAAATCAAAACCCATCGTTTCACACATTCCAAGAATAAAAATCATTACGTCGGCAAATTCCTCCGCCACACCAGGACGATTCTTATTGTGCTTAGAAAACGCCTCAGAAAGCTCTTCGTATGCTCTACAAAATTCTTGCGCAATATCAGTCGTATTGAACCCATGCTCAACTTTATTTCTCAGTACTTCTTTTTGTAATTCTTTTAGATCCACCATAAATTTATTGATCTTTGTACGATTCTATCTCTTTATTTGTAATTTCTAACTTTATTCCGGCTTTTTTGAAAATCTCTTTTGTCCTTTTTGAGCCATGATAATCTTTCAACACAATAACACGTTTAATTCCAGCATTTATGATCGTCTTTGCGCAAGTATAGCAAGGAACCATTTTACAATATAGCATCGCCTTATCAATAGAAACACCAGAACGTGCAGCGTTAGCGATAGCATTTAATTCCGCATGGGCTGTTCGAAGACAATGACGAGAAACTACTCCATCTTCATTTGTAAGAGTGTGCATTTCATGACCAATGTCATCACAATGAGCGACGCCGATAGGAGAACCGACATATCCAGCAGCTAAAATCCTTTTATCTTTTACAATCACACATCCACTTCTACCCCTATCACATGTACCACGTGTGCCAACCATCTCAACCATTTTCAAAAAATACTCATCCCAACTAGGTCTTTTGTATTTAGTAGTTTTTTTAACAACCTTTTTCATTTATCTAATATACTCCGTAGTGAAATTTTTTACAATATAAACAAAAACCGCTCGACAGAGCCAAGCGGCGTCTGCGAGCGATGATGATACTATTTTTCCATACCTTTTAGCACCTCAAAGTATAGATCCTCAACTATTTTTTCTTGTGCTTGACCAATCTTTGCATAGTGATCTAACCCAGGAGCAGCGTTAATTTCAAGAATCCAGTAAGTGTCTGGCCTCTGACTAACGTCGCCCTCAATCATGAGATCAACACCACAAAGGCGTAACCCCATATCACGAGTAAGATTCACTGCCAGTTTCCTGAAGGCTGGATGTACACAGTCTGTTACATCTACCGAGTCACCTCCCGTAGATAAATTGGCGTTATCAAGGAGAAAGATTTTTTGTCCTTTAAAGGGAATGGACTTAAAACCTAATCCTTGATGTTCCATTTTTATAGTAATTCGTGGATCATCCATTTTGATCTGAGTATCACGACTCAAGGCTAAAAACTGCTTTTGTTTGATCTTTAAAAGCTGCCTAATTGTGGACTTCCCGTCTCCAACAACATTCAGTGGGATACGTTCATAAGCAGAAATCACTTTCCTGTCGAGAACAACAAGACGATAATCTCTACCATGCACGAGTTGTTGTACTAAAACTATCCGATCTCGTTTGAAAATAAATCGTACAGCTTTGTAAAACTCTCGTTTATTATGAATAAGTGAAACTCCCGTCCCCTGACTTCCTTCGTTTGGCTTAATAATAACCGGAAATCCTAATTTCCGAGCATATTGATAAGCTGCATCAATATTCCGACGAGGAGACCCAATAGCTTTTGCCCATTGATCTGAAAAGAACGTTTTGCCATTCGGAACAATCTTGTACCCCATTTCCCGCATAAAGAAGTTGGCATAGTCTTTGTCTTTCGCTATATCCGAACTTCCCACAGGGTTAAGGTCAAGCGTGTTGTACTTGAAATAGGAATGATGGCCACTTTTAAAAACAATTTGGCCAGCAATCCCCCACTCTGGTTCTATGAGAACCGTCGCTCCAATAAGAGGAGCGATTTTTTGCAAAATTTTCCCAAGCACCAATGACTCTTTTTTATTTCTTTTTTTCATAGACATCTCCTTTGTTTTTTGAGTATTGTTTGTTTGATGGCCATGCGACTTTTTCCAGTTTTTACACTAATACAACTATGACAATTTGTCAAATATGGGTTTATATATGTCTTCCCGTGGATTAATTATGAGTTCTTTTTTATTTATTTTTTTGGAAAATACAACAGGTGCTTCAATTATTAAAGCAAGTGGTTGCTGTTCTTTTCCTTCTCCCATACATAGCACAGCAGAAGTAGCTAAACTATCCGCAATATCAGTTTTAGACATTTTAAAAACTCTGCCAAAAATATCTTTTTCCCCTATATAATTTCTAATTCCTTGAAAACCAGCATAACTCAAAGCAACACCAACAACTCCCGCCCGTAAAGGAAAAACTCTACTATCTGTGATTAAAATACCAAGATTCTTTATTTTGAATTTTTTACAAATTTTTTCACGAAGAATTTTTGCAGATTTAAAACTATCCTTAGGTAATAAAATTATCTTTCCTTTTGCATTTGATTCATCAATACCAGCATTTGCCAACACCATACCGTCTTTTATAGTCAACCAAACATCTTTAGTTTTTATCGCAAAATCACTTTCTTTTTTTATTAATGCAGTCTTTTGTCTTTCATTCTTGCACACCACGGTCCTCCCTTCCGCTAATGCTACAATTTTTGAAGTGATAACTAAAACAGAATTCTCAGGAATTTTTTTAACATATTTCAAAATAAATGAAAACAAATCTTCATTCTCTTGAAAAATTCTAGTTTTAATTGCTTTGACTTGCATTTGATTTAACGAAATCATGTTACGCACCGTCCGTTGTAACGCAACTCTTATCCCTCAAGAGATAAATTCCTAAATATGAAATAGGAGTATATAAAAATCCCATAAACACTTTATAAATCCACCACGGGATTATAATCAATAAAATAGTCTTTACTGGCATCACCCCTAGATAAGCGATAAACATAAAAATAGTGGAATCAAATAGCTGAGACCATAGATTTGAAAGATTTGAACGAAGCCAAAACATTTTTCCACCAATAATTTTTTTGAAAAAGAAAAATGAAATAACATCTTGATATTCTCCTATAGCATAAGCCACGATAGAAGCTATGGAAAAACGGAAAGACATAGAAAAAATTAAATTAAATCCTTCTTTGGCCCATAAACCTTTTTCTGCCCATGGTGTAATCAATGAAATAAAAGAATAGAATAAAAATACAAGGATACTTAAAATACCTGCAAAGACAAAATTCTTAGCCATCTTTTTTCCATAAACTTCGCCGATTACATCCGTCATAATGAAAACTATTGGAAAAGAAAAAACTGCTACTGATAAATGTGTGCCAAAAAGAAAAGGCATTAATTTTATTCCGAGAGTATTCGCCGCAAAAAGAGAAGTGATATAAAGAGTTAAACAAATGAGAATTTTTTTATAATCTCTTTCGGTAATTTGTTGCATAATTATTTTAAAACTTTACCTATTCTAGTCTTTTACCTCAATACCCATACTTCGAGCAGAGCCAGCTACTATGCGGATCGCTCCTTCTATATCTTTTGCATTCAAGTCTGCCATTTTCTTTTCAGCAATTTCACCCGCTTGTTTTTTAGTTATTTTACCTACTTTTGTAGAAGCATTTTTACCAGAACCTTTTTCTACTCCAGCTGCTTTTAAGATAAGACCTGTTACAGGCGGAGTTTTTACAACGAAATCATAACTGCGGTCTTCATAGACTGTGATCTTTACAGAAACCTTGTCTCCAGCCATTTTTTGCGTGGCGGCATTAAATTTAGTAACAAAGTCTCCAATGTTAATACCAGCTTGACCGAGCGCAGGTCCTAATGGTGGAGCAGGAGTTGCTTTCGCAGCTTGAATTTGTAATTTAATTTTTTTAGTTATTTTCTTAGCCATATATTTTTACATTAACTTAAATCTTTTTAACTTGCAAGAAATCCAATTCTACTGGTGTCTCCCGACCAAACATTGAAACGAGTACTTTCACTTTCCCACGATCTTGGTCAATCTTGTTTATCTTGCCTTCAAGATCTTTAAATGGACCATCGGTAATACGAACCATCTCACCCACAACCATATCAATATTATGCTTGAGTGTTCCGGCATCCATCTTTTTAAATAAGTAATCAACTTCTTCATTTTTTAATGGAACGGGGTTAACTCCTGCGCCGACAAAGCCAGTCACCCTAGGGGTATTGCGTACCACATACCAAGAATCATCTGTCACAATCATATCCACCAATACATATCCTGGATAAATTTTTTCTTCCACTTCCACTCGCTTTCCGGCTTTAATTTTTATTTTCTTTTCAACTGGCACAATCACATTAAAAATTTTGTCATTCATCCCAAGAGAATCGATACGCTGTTTTAAATTACGAAGAACAACATTCTCGTATCCGGCATAAGTGTGTATTGCATACCAATTTCTAGTTCCTAGCGTTTCTTGTTTAGCCATATTAAGGGGTAATTATTTTTTGTAAACCTTGTGAGAAAATAAAATCAAAAATACCTAAATAATATGCGATCACTACAGATAAAATAATAACTATCAGCGTAAAATACAGAGTTTGATTTCTGGATGGCCAAATCACATGTTTCAATTCTGTTTTTGTTTCTTCCAAATATTTAGTAATTCTTGACATAGATTTCTTTTTGTTAGTTATTTTAAAAAAGCCCCCTTTCAAGGGCTTTTTTTATAATACTCTTTTTACCAAAATAGTCAAATCACCTGATTTCGTAAGTGATAGTGACATCCGAGCTAATAGTATTCTCACCTTTTGGAATCACTGCCGGAGCTGGAGCACTCGATACGCTATCGGCCATTACACCTTTGGCATACATAATTGGATAATTACCATTTTCACTAAAAGAAGTAATTTTAACCAAACGCACACCTAAATCTTTCGCCAATACTTTAGCTTTTACTTTTGCATCATCAATTGCTTTTTTCCTCGCTTCTGCTTTTAAAGCATCCTCTTTATCTATCGCAAAATTAGGACCATTCAAATCAGAAACACCCGTCGTTCCTAGACCTTGCATAATGTCACCGACAGAATCTATATTGCGAATTTTTACACTAATACTTTCACTAGCTGTATAGCCAACAATCACAGGATTCTTTCGTGGACAAGGAAAAGTAACACAATAAACTTGCACTTGGTCATATTTTGGATAAAAAGATGCATTTGTAGTCTGAATATCTTTATCATCTACACCTTTTGCTTTTAATAAATCTAAGGCTTTCTTTTCTATCACCGCTACCCCAGCCTGAGCATCTTTCACTGTTTTAGCATCTTGGCTGATTGTAAAATAAATATTTGCTATGTCAGGCGCAGCTGTGACTTCCCCATGGCCAGAAAAAGATATTGTATTAGGTGTTTTATTTTCATCTCTATATCCTCTGTCTCCAAATAAAATATTTAAAACTAAAAAAGCCAAAAAAACAATAAATGCAATCTTTAACGCATGATACAATCTAACTTTTTGTTCTGATGATATTTCCATATATTTACTTGTCCCGTAGTGAGCTTCGCTCTACTACTGGGATTATTTAATCGCTAATAATTCGACATCAAAAATAAGAGTTGCATTTGGTGGAATAACTCCTCCAACCCCAGTTGCTCCATAAGCATCCGCCGGTGATATAGTAAGAGTTTTTTTCTCCCCCACTTTCATTCCTACAATTCCTTTATCCCAACCAGGAATCACTCGTCCAGCACCTAAAGTGAAATCAAAAGGCTTTACATGGCCGAATTTTGGATCCACACTTGAATCAAAAACTGTGCCATTTTCTAAACGACCAGTATAATTTACAAAAACTGTATCCCCCGTCTTCGCTACATCTTTTGCAACAACAGGATTTTCGGTTGGAATTGTATTATCAGAGGTATTATTTACAATATTATTCGCGTTATTATCTAAAGGCATATTTTCTTTATTATTTATGCTGATAAAAATTAAAACTCCTACTAAAGCTAGACAAATCACCACTGCTAAAACTATATTCATATTTTTTTTCTCTGTATTCATAATTAAAAAAATTAACTTCTAATATCTATATTATAGACCATATACTTTTTTACACAATATTGACTTCGGGTAATAATTCTACGCCAAATTTTTCTTTTACAGATGCAATTATTTTGTTTGCTAATCCTATAATCTCTAAACCATTTACCCCTCCATAATTTACTAAAACCAATGCTTGCTTTTCATGCACCCCGACATTCCCCACCCTGTGTCCTTTCCACCCACACTGTTCAACCAACCACGCAGCAGGAATTTTAATTATCCCATTATTCTCAAAATAAGGAATCTTAGGATAATTTATTTGCAAAACTTGTAACTGTTCTTTTTCTATAAAAACATTTTTAAAAAAACTTCCAGCATTACTTATAATTTTTGGATCTGGCAATTTGCTTTGACGTATAAACATCACAGCATCACTAATATCTTTAGGGCTCTTTATCTCTATTTTATTTTTTCCTAAAAATTCTGACAAAATTTTATATTTTATATTTTTCTTTTCTTTTTTACTTAATTTTAAAGTAACAGCTGAAATAAAATATTTATTTTTTAACTTATTTTTAAAAATACTATCTCTATATCCCAAATCACACTCTTCTTTACTAAAAATCTTTTTTATCCCAGTTTTAATTTCAAAAGTTTCAACACTAAAAAGCATATCCTTAAGCTCTGATCCATAAGCTCCTATGTTTTGTATCGGCGCAGCCCCGACGGTCCCAGGAATGAGTGATAAATTTTCTATACCCCAATATCCGCTATTAACAGCAAATATTACCAAATCATGCCAAAGTTCTCCACCCACAGAACGAACATAAACATTTTCAGAATCTTCTTTTGTAATTTCTATGCCTTTTAATTTATTTAAAACCACCATCCCGTCAAAATCCTTAGTAAATAAAACATTACTTCCTCCCCCGAGAAACATCTTCTTATTATTTTTAAATTCAGGCAAAACAAAAAGTTCTTTTATGTCTTTTTCAGATTTCACTTCCACAAAAAATTTAGCTAGAGCGTTAATGCCAAAAGTGTTTAACTTTGAGAGGTTGTAATTCTTTAAAATTTCCATCACTTCTATGCTATACCCACACACTTATTTAATCAATAAGTGTGTGGGTATACCAAAAGAAAAAAATTCGCTATACTTTACATATGGTTGAATTTCCCGATGAATTAATCGCTGACACAGAGCAAAATACTGTGTCAGATAAAAAAAAGAAAAAAAGAAAAACTCCAAAACCATTCGGAAGGTTTTTAAAAATTCTTGGTCCAGGTATTGTTACAGGAGCAGCTGATGATGATCCATCTGGGATTGCTACATATTCCCAAGCAGGAGCACAGTTTGGTTTTATGATGCCTTGGACCATGCTCTTCACTCTTCCGCTTATGACAGCGATACAAGAAGCTTGTATGCGCATAGGAGCTGTCACTGGTAAAGGATTGGCAGCTGTGGTTCGTGAACATTATCCAAAAAAAATATTATATCCGATTGTATTACTTGTGGTATGTGCTAATACTCTCAATATCGGTTCAGACATTGGAGCAATGGCAGCCAGTACTAGACTTATTATTCCAGGTATCCCATTTTCTATTTTAACGGTTGGCTTTGCCCTACTTATTATATTGCTAGAAGTATTCATTCCTTATCGAACATATATACGTATATTGAAATGGCTGGCAATGTCTTTGTTTGCTTACCTCATTACAGCATTTTTAATTGCCGTACCTTGGATAGATGTATTAAAATCTACACTTATACCTCAAATTCAATTCAATAAATCTTTTCTTTATATTATTGTAGGTATTTTTGGTACAACAATTTCACCTTATTTATTCTTCTGGCAAACAAGCAACGTCGTTGAAGACAGTATTGCTAAACATAAAATTCCACAAGGTGGTGGTGTCCCTAAATTAACAAAATCGTATTTAAAAAATCTGCGTATTGATAATGCTGTAGGTATGTTGTTTTCCAACGTAACTGCTTGGTTTATTATTGTGGTAGGAGCTGTAGTTCTTAACCAAAATGGAATAACAAACATAAATACTGCCGCTGATGCCGCCCGCGCCCTTGAACCATTAGTACACACATTCCCAAACGCTGGTTTTCTAGCTAAACTTATTTTTTCCATTGGTATTATTGGTATTGGTCTTCAAAGCATACCAGTATTAGCTGGAAGTTCTGCCTATGCAGTAGCAGAAACCTTTAGTTGGCGAGAGGGATTATTTCGCAAATTTAAGCAATCACGCAATTTTTATTTTGTGATTATTGTTGGTACTTTAGTTGGTCTAGTTTTTAATTTTTTAGGTTTTGATCCTATTAAAGCGCTTATCTTTACGGCTGTATTTAATGGTATTGCAGCAGTACCTTTAATTTATTTTATCGCGCGACTTTCCAGCCGAAATGATGTAATGGGCGAATACAAAAGTGGTTCCGCATCAAAGCTTGGGCTCTGGGCTACTTTTATATTAATGGGTGTATTTGCCTCAGCTTTACTTATTTCATTTCTGTAATTAATTACGGAAAATTCTAACATTTTCTTTTTTATTCTCTAACTATAGTCACAGTTCCATCTTTATTTAATTTAATTACTTTAGATGCTTTACCTGAAATATTCCCTCCATCTACATATAAACCAATCTCGTTACCAAAATATTTTTTTGCTTCTTCAATATTTTGCGCTGGAGGCATGCCTTCTATATTTGCCGAAGGTGCGACAAGTGGACCTGTTTGAAGAAGCAACTTTCTAAGGTCTTCATTTATAGGTATTCTAAATGCGAGAGTATTCGTCCCTCTATGCAAAAATGAAAAAGAATCATCTGGGCAATCTAAAATAATACTCAAGGGCTCAGATCCCTCAACTCCGCTCAAGGCAAATAAATTTTCTTTTAGTTTACTTTGTTGTTGTTCAGATAAAGAAATAGAAAATTTCTCTAGTTCATTAATGTTTCCAATTAATATAATACAGGGCTTATTGGGACTTCTTTGGCGTAAAGCATAAATATGCTCAACCGTAGCTAGATTCTGCGCCTTTCCGACTATCCCATATATGGTATCAGTCGGCATCACCGCCACCCCGCCCTCTTGTAAAACTTTTATTAAATTTTTATCATCCCAAAGCATTGAAATTATTTTACTCTTTGTGTATTATTAACACAATATGGTAAAAAGATTTTTAGATTTCTGCGAAAATACAGAAAATAAGATAAGGGCATTTTTGAGTCGTTATCCTATAATATATGCATTTATTGGAAGTATCGGCGTAGTGCTTCTTTGGCGCGGAATCTGGCACACAGCAGACGACATGAGCATGAGCAGCACTCTCTCTCTTCTTCTTGGAATTCTAATTCTTCTAGTGACAGGATTGCTCGTCTATGAATTCATCGGAAACCGCCTCATTATTTCTGGACTTATTGGTGAAGAAAAAATTACGAAAAAAGAAGAAGGGGAAATTAAAAAAGAAGA
>Ga0172379_10006699_pt1 | contig 15279 bp, 10 predicted proteins | sample GrowelOW334metaG_FD_119756 | JGI IMG/M metagenome (GOLD analysis project Ga0172379, IMG submission 119756) | Groundwater microbial communities from an aquifer near a municipal landfill in Southern Ontario, Canada - Groundwater well OW334 metaG | ecosystem: Environmental > Aquatic > Deep...
GTAAAACCGCTTGGGTATGCATGATATTTTCCATCAGGTTTAAATAAGGTTTAATAAATAACACACCCTTTTTGAAACAAAATAACCCTTGGTTTAAGTGATTAATCATCAAATTTGAACTTTAGAAAAGTGGGTAAGTTTAATTATTAATTCGTTATGTTGAAGAAAACAATAATAGTTCTATTTGTGCTCTGTTCTGCTTTTACAAACGCACAGGAAATCCCGCAGGTTATTGTTAATACCGATAAAGAACCGGTTCAGTCCGGAATATTCAATCCTGACTGGCAGTCACTAAGTCAATATAAAGTTCCCGAATGGTTCCGCAATGCCAAATTTGGTATCTGGGCACATTGGGGGCCGCAATGCCAGCCTGAAATGGGCGATTGGTATGGAAGGTTTATGTACAACGAGGGAAGCTGGCAGTACAATGAGCACCTGAAAAAATACAGGCATCCTTCGAAATTTGGTTTTAAAGATGTAATAAATGAATGGAAAGCTGAGAACTGGGATGCCGAAAAGTTAGTTGCACTTTATAAAAAAGCCGGGGCACAATATTTCTTTGCTATGGCCAACCATCACGATAATTTGGATTTATGGGACAGCAAATACCAGGAATGGAACACCTTGCGTGTCGGGCCCCAAAAAAACATCATGGATGGATGGGCAAAAGCTGCAAAAAAATACAATTTGCCCTTTGGTATCAGCGTGCATGCAACACATGCATGGACTTGGTTTGAAACCTCGCAACGGTCCGACACTGCCGGAGAATTTGTCGGCGTGCCTTACGATGGAAAATTAACCAAAGCCGATGAAAAAGGAACCTGGTGGGAAGGACTTGACCCACAGGAACTTTATGCTCAAAACCACCCGCTCAGCAACAGGAGCGATAAAGATATAACCGCCTTATGGGGACAATGGAACTGGGAAAATGGGGCTTCGATCCCTTCACAAGCCTACTGCGAAAAGTTTTATAACCGGACCATTGACCTGATAAATAAATACAACCCCGACCTGGTTTATTTCGATGATACAAGCCTACCTTTATATCCCATAAGCGATGCGGGATTGAAAATTGCTGCCCACTACTATAACACCAACATGGCAACCCACAATGGACAATTAAATGCCGTGTTGTTTGGCAAGGTTTTAACCGACGAGCAAAAGAAATGTATGGTTTGGGATGTGGAGCGCGGTGCGCCTGATAAAGGCCAGGAACTTGCATGGCAAACCTGCACTTGTATTGGTGATTGGCACTACAACCGGGGTGTTTATGAGTCCAATTCATACAAATCAGCCTCAGTGGTTATCCGAATGCTCGTTGACATTGTTAGTAAAAACGGGAACCTACTGTTGAATATACCCGTTCGTGGTGATGGAACTATTGACGAAAAAGAGGTAAAAATACTTGAAGATATTGCAGCCTGGATGGAGATTAACAAAGAGAGTATTTTTAATACCCGCCCCTGGAAAATATATGGTGAAGGGCCATCGGTTGATGCCGTAAACACATTGAATGGCGCTGGTTTTAATGAAGGGAAAGTGGGTTTCACCGAAAAAGATATCCGTTTTAACCAAAATGGGAAAATTTTATACGCCACCGTAATGGGAGTTCCTTCGGTAGCAGTTCAAATTAAATCGATCACAAAATACGGGGCAAAAGCTGAAAAAATTGAATTATTGGGCAGTACTGAAACGCTTGTTTGGGAACAAACCAATGATAACCTGGTAATTCAGAAACCTAAAAATATCCCGAATGATATTGCCTTAACTTTTAAAATTGCATTAAAGTAAAACGTGTTGTTAATACTGAGCAATATGGTAAAAATAAGACATCAGGCACTGATTATAATTGCAGCACTGCTTTTAGGTACAAGTTATAAAGCAATTGCTCAAATTGCCGATTATGAAAATCGGAAACAATTGTTCGACTTCAACTGGAAATTCTTTCTGGGCGATACCGCAACAGCAAAACTGAACGATTTTAATGATGCAGCCTGGCGAAAACTCGATCTGCCGCACGATTGGGCCATTGAAGGACAAATACTTCCTAAAAACCCAACGGGCTGCGCCGGAGGTTATTTCCCTGCCGGAATTGGCTGGTACCGTAAATCCTTTAAAGCCCCAATTGAATGGAAAGATAAACGTGTTTCAGTTTATTTTGAAGGCGTTTACATGAATTCCGAAGTGTTTGTAAATGGCAATTCCATTGGCATACAGCCTTATGGCTACACTACTTTCAGCTACGACCTGACATCGTATCTGGATTTCGACAAAGAAAACGTTATTGCCGTTCGGGTCAATAATTCGCAGCATTTGAACAGCCGGTGGTACAGTGGTTCCGGCATTTACCGCCATGTTTGGATGATAGTTACCCAACCGGTACACGTTGTTCAATGGGGCGTTGGTATTACCACGCCTGAGGTGTCGCCAAAAAAGGCAACGGTTGAGGTTAAAACCGTGGTAAAAAATGAAACATCAATTGCGCAAAAAGTAGTAGTTAGCACTATCTTAGTCGCTAAAAACTTGGGTAAAGCCGGCAATAGCATAGTAAACATTGAACTTGCAGCCAACAGCGAGAAAGAAGTTACACAAACGATTACGGTTTCAAATCCTTTGCTCTGGACACCCGAAACTCCCGATTTATACGATGCACAAATACAGATAATAAAGAGCAATCAGGTTGTTGATGATACGAAAACCAAATTCGGTATCCGTTCTCTGAAGTTTACTGCCGGGAATGGCTTTCTGCTCAATGGCAAAACAGTAAAAATAAACGGGGGATGTGTCCATCACGATAACGGTTGTTTGGGTGCCGCAGCATTCGACCGCGCCGAAGAACGCAAGATTGAACTGCTAAAAGCGGGTGGCTTCAATGCCGTCAGGACTTCCCACAATCCTCCATCCGAAGCATTTCTTGATGCTTGCGACAAATTGGGATTGTTGGTAATGGACGAATCGTTCGACTGTTGGAAAGTCGGAAAAAACAAGTTCGATTATTCCGTTTACTTCGATCAATGGTGGCAACGCGATTTGGAAGCCATGGTTTTACGCGACCGTAACCATCCCTCTATCTTTATGTGGAGTATTGGAAACGAAATACCCGAACGAAAGGAACCTCAGGCAGTTGAAACTGCGAAAATGCTTGTTGGTGCAATTAAGAAAATTGACAATAGCCGTCCGGTTACATCCGCTGTTGTTGGCTGGGGCGACGACTGGTACGTGTTCGACACTCTGTTTGCGGCACATGATGTTGCCGGTTATAATTATCATTTAAATAGTGCCCCCGATGATCATAAGAGGATTCCTTCACGCATTATTGTCCATACCGAATCGTACCCACGCGATGCTTTTGAAAACTGGGAACTGGTAAATGATAACCAATATGTAATTGGCGATTTTGTATGGACTGCAATGGATTATCTGGGCGAATCGTCAATAGGCCGTTGGTATTATTCTGGTGAAGTTCCCGGCCAGCATTGGGAAAATGACTTTTTCCCATGGCATGGCGCTTATTGTGGCGATATTGATTTGATTGGATGGCGAAAACCCATATCGCACTACCGGAGCATGTTGTACAATTCAAACGAGAAACTCTATATGGCCGTTCGTGAGCCTGAACCAGCTCCTTTAGAGATTAAAGAAACATGGTGGTCGGTTTGGCCAACTTGGGAGAGCTGGACTTGGCCAGGGTTCGAAGGAAAAAACATTCAGGTTGAAGTATATTCGAAATATCCTAAAATAAGACTTTATCTTAACAACAAACTTATTGGCGAACAGATAACCGGTCGCGAGCAGCAATTCAAAGCTGTGTTTACTGTACCCTATTCGGCAGGTGAATTGAAAGCCGTTGGGGTTGAAAATGATAAGGAAAAGGAATCGACCATCCTGCAAACCTCAGCTGATGCTGCAAAAATAAAACTTACCGCTGACAAGACTGAAATTCAGGCCAATGGCCAAGACTTGACTTTTGTTACAGTTGAAATTACAGATAAGAATGGAGTAACACAGCCTAACGCATCAAATCGTTTGGAATTTAAAATTGAAGGCCCGGGAACAATTATCGGGGTAGATAATGCCGATATTAAAGATACTGACTCTTATGTGGGAAACACACGTAAAGCCTGGAAAGGCAGAGCCTTGGTTGTGATTAGGAGTAACCACAATGCGGGTGATATTAAATTGATAGTAAGCTCCTCGGGATTAACGGATGCTACAATAAGCATTAAAGCTAATTAAGTGATTGAATTATTAAATGTTTATATATAATTTATTTACAATGGAAAATGTAAAAAGAATCGTACTAAAAAAGGTTGTGTTAATTGTTATCAGTGTACTATTAATTTCAACAACTATGAAGGCTCAATTGCCATCTGCCCAAGAGATTGCAGGTAAGATGAAGATTGGCTGGAATCTTGGGAACATGCTTGAAGCTGTTTGGGTTCCCCGAGACAATTTTGCCGCTACTACTCAGACAACCATAGATTCTGTGAAGGCTGCTGGTTTTAATACAGTCAGGCTTCCTGTCGCATGGTTCTACCATTCCGATACGATCACCAGTATAATTGATTCAGCCTGGCTCGCCCATGTGAAAAAGACAGTGGACTATTGCATAAAGGACAGTATGTATGTTATTATTAATGCACATTGGGATAAAGGCTGGTTAGAAAACAGGGTTAACGCTGCCAATAAAGACATTGTAAACGCTAGGCAACATGCATATTGGACACAAATTGCCAATTATTTCAAAGATTACAATGATCACCTGCTTTTTGCCGGATCAAATGAACCAAATGTGGATGATGCCACTGGTATGTCGATATTATTATCCTATCATCAAACCTTTGTTGATGCGGTCAGGGCAACTGGGGGTAATAACAGTTCCCGTACTCTTATTGTCCAGGGGCCTTCAACCAACAATGAAAAGACCTATACATTGATGAACACTTTGCCAACAGATCAGATCTCAAACCGCTTGATGGTTGAGGTTCACTATTATACCCCATGGCAATTTTGCGGATTGGATAAGGATGCAGATTGGGGCAAAATGTTTTATTATTGGGGCAGTGGCTATCATTCTATCACCGATGTTAACCGTAATGCCACCTGGGGCGAAGAAAGCGAAATGGATATTTCTTTAGGCCTGATGAAGACCAAATATGTCGATAAAGGAATTCCGGTAATCATTGGAGAATATGGCGCTTTCAGGAAAAAACTCAACCCTCCTTCCGATCAGGCGCTTCACAATGCTTCTATAGAATATTTTTACAGGTATTTTGCAAAATCTGCAACGGATATGGGATTTATAACATATTGCTGGGACACAGGTGGGTTATTCAACTTCACCACAGGAAAAATAAATGACAAAGTTGTTGTTAATGCTATCATTAAGGGAGCCACAGATACGATACCGGTAACGAATGTTTCAATTAATGAGATTGTCGATTCTCTTGCTATTGGAGCTACCATTTCATTAACTGCCACGGTAGCACCACTTGATGCAACCTATAAGGCAGTTACCTGGCGTTCAATTGATCCATCCGTTGCAACAGTTAGTTCCGCAGGGCTGGTTACAGGGCTTAAAGTTGGTAAAACAATTATTTATGCAAATGCTGATTTGAAGAATGCAATGTTATCAATTGTTGTTGGTATTCCGGCAACAGGTGTAACACAGGCCATAAAGCCTGATGATATTGCCATTTTCCCTAATCCCTTGAATGGGAAACAGCTAACCGTTGAATTAGGTGGGCTCAAAGGAATAACAACCATACAGTTTATTGAAATAAACGGCCATACAGTTTTAGAACAAACCGTGTTTGATAAGCAACGCACCCAATTAGACATCAACCTAAAACCGGGTATTTACATGGTCAGGTTTTCAAACAACCAAAATACTTTGTTGAGAAAGCTGGTGATTAATTAACTTCAATAATATCACTATTATGACAAATCACTGGCAATTTTTAAATTAAACTTTTACCTAGAACCATAAAACAAATTACCATGAACATCAAACTAATTTTAATAACCTTCTTTGTATGTTCCATAAGTATTAGCTGCACCAAAACAGAACCACCTTCAGCTTTTGGACCAGTCCCATCGGAAAACCAGATACGCTGGCAGGAAATGGAATATTATGCTTTTGTCCACTTTTCGTTAAATACCTATACCGACCAGTCGTGGGGGTACGGAAACGAGGACGCCAAGCTGTTTAACCCGGAAAAAGCAGATTGCCGCCAGTGGGCGCGCATCTGCAAAGAATCGGGCATGAAAGGCGTAATTATTACTGCCAAGCACCACTGTGGTTTTTGCCTGTGGCCGTCGGAATATACCGAGTATTCGGTAAAAAATGCCCCATGGAAAGATGGCAAAGGCGATATGGTCCGCGAAATAGCCGATGCCTGTAAAGAATACGATTTGAAACTGGGAATCTATTTGTCGCCTTGGGACAGAAACCACCCCGATTATGGAAAACCCAAATACATTACCTATTTCCGTAACCAGCTCACAGAACTCCTCACCAACTACGGTGAAATTTTTGAAGTATGGTTCGACGGGGCAAACGGTGGCGATGGTTATTACGGCGGAGCCAACGAAACCCGTAAAATTGACCGTACCACCTATTACGACTGGAAGAATACTTATGCCTTGATCCGCAAGTTGCAGCCAAATATTGTTATCTGGAACGATGGAGGCGACCGTGGCGACCTGCGCTGGGTCGGCACCGAAGAAGGCTTCGTTGGCGAAACCAACTGGAGTTTGCTGAATGCCACAGGTGAAGTAGAATGGGGCATGTTGCATTTCGGGCTCGAAACCGGCAACGCCTGGGTACCTGCTGAGGTAAACACATCTATCCGCCCCGAATGGTTTTACCATCCGGCCGAAGACAACAAAGTGAAATCGGTACCCTATTTAATGGATACCTACTACAACTCCATTGGCCGCAACGGAACTTTCTTGCTTAATTTCCCCATCATGCCCAACGGTTTGATCCACCCCAGCGACGAAAAAGCAGCTCTTGAAATGGCCAAAGCCGTGAAAGAATCGCTTGCCGTTAACCTGGCCGAAAAAGCAAAAGCCGAAGCTTCGAATGTACGTGGCAATGCCGGAAAGTTTAATGCAGCAAAGGCTATTGATGGTGACAAAGAATCCTATTGGGCAACCGACGATAGTGTTGCAACAGCTTCATTGATCCTTGACTTTGATAAACCAACCCTTTTCAACCGCTTTATGGTACAGGAATATATCCGCTTAGGGCAGCGCGTAAAAGCTTTTACCATCGAAGCCTTTGTCGATGGTATCTGGAAAGAAATAGCCAAAGGGACAACTATCGGGTACAAGCGGATACTTCGTTTCCAGGCAGTTGAGGCAACAAAGGTGCGCTTAAACATTAGCGCTTCAAAAAGTTGCCCTGTAATATCAAATATCGGTATTTATAGTGCTCCGGTATTTCTCAATGCACCATCCATTGCCCGAGACCAATCGGGAGACATCAGTATAACAACAAACGACATCGGCCCTGTTTTTTATTACACTACTGACAGAAGTGAGCCAACGACCCAATCAAATTTATACCACGTCCCATTTCAGGCCGATGGGAAAGTAGAAATAAGGGCAATAGCTTATGATCCTGCCTCGGGCAAAAGCAGCCCTGTTGGTATCGGGAAGTTCGATATATCGAAGAAAGCATGGAAAATTGAAGGCACAACTGACAAAAATGCGGGCTCAATCTTCGACGGGAACACATCTACCGCATGGCACCAGGGGGATAAAAAATTGCCCGCCGATTTGGTTGTTGATTTGGGCAGAAATTTCAATGTATGTGGCTTCAAATACCTGCCCGATCAGGCTCGGTGGAGTTCGGGCATCATTACCCATTACCAGTTTTTTGTATCGGAAAACAATAAGGATTGGAAACTGGTAAACGAAGGTGAATTTTCTAACATTAAAAACAACCCGCTTTTGCAGGTCAAGGATTTTACGCCGGTAATAGCCCGATATATTAAGCTTTGCGCTTTGAGAAATACGTCGGGTGATGACATGGCTGGCTACGCCGAAGTGGATGTAATTACCGAGTAATCAATAAAATCAGTTGAGTTGTAAGAATTAATGAGAATGAAAAAAAACAAGATAAGTAAAAATTGCAGGGTAATTCTGACGATAGCGAGAATATGGGTTGTTCCGTTCATTTCTCTTTTCTTTTGGGCTAATTATGCGCATGCCCAAACGGCCATGGTCAACGTCCAATTCCGCAACCCGACAAGCTTAAATGGCAACTGGCAAGTGATTATTGACCCAACCGGGATTGGCGACTGGAAACAGGTGTGGCAGGAGCGGAAACCACAAAGCAAAACCGATTTTATTGAGTATTCGTTTGAAGGTGGGCCTGTATTAGAAGTGCCGGGCGACTTTAACTCCCAGATGTGCGAGTTGACCTATTTCGAAGGGACTGTCTGGTATAAAAAACAATTTAACTATTCTATTTCGGATGGGAAAAGGTTGTTCCTTCATTTCGGGGCGGTTAATTATATTGCTGAGGTTTACCTGAACGGCCAAAAGTTAGGAAGCCATGAGGGAGGTTTTACGCCATTTCAATTTGAAATTACCGGAAAAATAAAAGAAGGAGAGAATTCGCTAGTTGTTAAAGCCGACAATCGCCGGGTGAAAAACGGACTACCCGGCACTGGGTACGACTGGTTCAACTACGGGGGTATCACCCGCGATGTTGAGTTGGTTGAAACTGACAACACCTGTATCGGAGATTATTTCATTCAGTTAAAAAAGGGAAGTCTGGATACTGTTTTGGGATGGGTACAACTGAATGGTACACGGTCAAAACAAGATGTCGAAATCGAAATTCCTGAACTCAAATTACGCTATAAAACAAAAACAAACGATGATGGGCTTGCCCGTGTCGAATTTAAGTCAGAATTTCAGCTTTGGTCGCCCGGAAACCCCAAGCTTTACCAGGTAACAGTTAAAAGTAATACCGATTTCATAGCCGATACTATTGGGTTCCGGAGTATCGAAGTGCAGGGCAACCAGGTGCTGTTAAACCGGAAGCCGGTATTCCTGAAGGCTGTAAATATTCATGAAGAGAACCCGTACCGGAAGGCCCGGGCATATTCAACCGAAGATGTAAGGGTATTGCTGGATGCGGCAAAAGAACTGGGGTGCAACCTTGTCCGGTTAGCCCACTATCCGCATAGTGAAAATATGGTAAAGGAAGCCGAGAGGATGGGCCTCATGGTTTGGGACGAGTTGCCCGTGTATCAACATATTCAGTTTTCCGACAGCCTTATGCCTGCAAAATTGGAGCAAATGCTGCATGAAATGGTTGGGCGCGATAAAAATCGTTGCGGGGTGGTCGTGTGGAGTCTTTCAAACGAAACCTATCCGGGCACGCCAAACCGCAATGAAGCCCTGATTGAGATGACCCAAAAATGCCATGCTTTAGACTCTACAAGGTTGATCACGCATGTAATAAACACGCAAAGTTACCGGGACAACACTTTCGATGTATGGGACTCGCTTTATAAATATTCCGATTTAGTAACCGTCAATGAATACATTGGGTGGTACATACCTTGGCAGGGTAAGCCATCGGAAACAAAATGGAACATTGCCTTTTCTGATAAGCCGGTATTTATATCAGAATTTGGCGGTGAGGCGTTGTATGGAAATAAAAACGTTCCAACCGACGAAGTATGTTTCTGGTCTGAAGAATATCAGGAGCAGATTTATAAGGATCAGACAGAGATGTTCGCCACCATCCCTAATTTATGCGGGGTATGCCCGTGGTTGTTGTTCGATTACCGGTCGTTGGGGCGGATGAACCAGGTGTACCAAAACGGCTACAACCGGAAAGGCCTGATGTCGGAAAACGGCGAAAAAAAGAAGGCATGGCACATCATACACGAGTATTATAAAAAGAAATAAATTTTCGACAACTTCGCAGAACGGGACATATTTTAAATAATTGAATATGAGAATATCTAACTTTAAACAAATTATTTTTTTATATCTGATTGCTATAACCGGGAATCTTTCAGGTCAAAGCAAGGCTATTGATTTATGGAACGGAAAGGTCCCTGGGGCAATTTACGATGCCAATTTCAAACAAATTGTTGATTCGTCCGATAACTGGATTAAGATGCGGTTCGTTACCAACCCAACCCTTGATATGTACCCTGCTCCAGCCGATATAGCAAATGGGACCTCTGTAATTATTTGCCCGGGCGGTGGTTACTGGGGGCTTGCCATTGAACACGAAGGGGCACAGATTGCCAAATGGCTGAATGGTTTGGGAATAACTGCTTTTGTATTGAAATATCGTTTGCCTGATACCGCCATAATGCAAAATAAATCAATTGGCCCCATGCAGGATGGGCAACAGGCTATACGCATTGTCCGCGGTCATGCAAAAGAATGGGGCATCAATCCCGATAAAATCGGGGTTATGGGCTTCTCCGCAGGAGGCCACCTGGCATCAACCCTTTCAACCCATTTCAATGAAAAAGTTTATGAACCCGGCGATTCCACCAGCGCACGTCCCAATTTTTCATTACTTATTTATCCTGTAATATCTATGGATTCAACGATTACTCATTGGGGTTCTCGGGTAAATTTACTTGGCGGCACACCTTCGTCTGAATTAGTGAAACATTTTTCAAACGAATTGCAGGTAAACGGACAGACCCCGCCGGCATTTCTGGCGCTATCCATTGATGACTATGCAGTTCCGGTAGAAAACAGTATTGGTTATGCTATGGCATTGAAAAAGTATAAAATCTCGTGCGAACTTCACCTTTACCAGACAGGAGGCCACGGTTACGGTTTGGGCAGGTCTGCCAATACCGAAAGCACATGGTCCGAGGCTTGCCGTAAGTGGCTTGAATCAAGGGGGTATTTAGATGAGAAGGGAGCGCCCAGAGGTGGCTTTGGCGGACCAATTGAACTGGAACCTGACGACAAGCCTGCATTCAACGATGCGCCAGCCGGTTTCAGGGACAAACGCGATAATATTCCTCATGGCACCATTACAACGGTTCAGTACAACTCTAAAACACTCTCCACTCGTAGGGAAATGCTGGTTTATACACCTCCCGGATATTCGCCCGATAAAAAGTACCCGGTAATTTATTTACTGCACGGACTAAATTCCGGTGCAGGCCAATGGCCATATTGGGTTCATACAGACTATGTCATCGATAACCTGTTGGCCGATGGTAAAATAGAGCCGATAGTTATGGTTTTTCCCAATTGCAACACAAATATAACAGTTGACAATCCAAAACCTGATGAACAAGAAGAGCGAAAAGGCGGATATAAAGGTTATGGAATGCTGTTCGAGAACGACCTGCTACGGGACTTAATCCCTTACATAGAATCTCATTATCCGGTTTACACTGATCGCGAACACCGCGCACTTGCCGGTTTATCCATGGGCGGTGGCCAATCGTTAAACATTGGGCTTAACCATATCGATACCTTCGCTTACGTTGGTGGATTTTCTTCGGCTCCAAATACCAATGAATTCGGGGGACTATCTGACACCAAACTATTGCCCGATTTGGTGGCTGCCAAGGAGCAACTCAAAGTGTTTTGGCTTGCCTGTGGAAACAAAGATGGCCTGATCAAAGTTAGCCAGCGTGTGCACCAGCACCTCAAAGAACAAGGGGTACCACATGTTTGGCACGTTGATGGCAATGCTCACGACGATACCGAGTGGGCCAATAACCTGTATCTTTTTGTCCAGCATATTTTTAAATAATCAATATAAATACTAAATAAAACTAACAAAATTCCATTGGCCTGCCTCAGTAATCGCTATGATGGCGTTCGCTTTGACTTCCTTGTCAGGGTCTGCACAAAAACAGAAAATATCTTGCGTTGGCAACAGCATTACCTATGGCTACGAACTGTCTGCCCCATACAACCAGAGTTATCCGGGCCAGTTGCGCGCGTTGCTGAGAACAAACCAACTGGGCGGTAGGGAACTTCGGCGACAGTGACCGCTCGATGCTAAAAAGCAGTGGTTATTCTTACTGGGATTCTCATTTGTACAAAGATGCACGCGCCTCTAATCCGAATCAGGTGATACTTAAACTGAGTACCAACGATTCCAAGCGCTGGCTCTGGAATTGGTTAGGAGCAAATTTTAAAACTGATTACAAGGCAATGGTGCAGTCGTTTCAAAACCTATCATCAAAGCCTGAAATATGGATATGCCTGCTTATCCCCGGTGAAAAAGTCGATTGGGATATTTTTAGTTCCGACAATAAGGACAAGGTGAATCCAAAAATAAAGGAAGTGGCTTTGGAAATGAGTTTGAACCTGATCAACCTTTATACTAAGTTTGACAGCATCAATCCTGAATGGTATCTTCCCGACAGCATACACCCATCGGTTGCAGGATCCTGAAAAATTGCGGTAAAAGTTAAAGAAATGCTTTTAATACCGAAACCTGAGGCAACATTTGCAAACAGAAAAGTGACAGCTCCCGATGGCATTGATTTTCAATGGTACCTAAACGGGATACCGGTTGGTGCTGACAAAGGAGGAAAATTAAAAGACATGCCTGTTACCGAATCGGGCAATTATTAAGTTTCCGTTAAATTAAGCACTAATAACAAAACCCGCATGGTATCGAAGGAATTGACTGTGTCGCTAATCGGAATAGATTCCATGACAACTGTCATCGGAATTAAGGTTTTTCCCAACCCTGCGTTCGACGTTGTGAATGTTCTTTTCGATGATCAAAGTGCAAATGCCGGTTTCTCGATTTCCGATTTAGCGGGGAAACCTGTGTTTTCATGTCTAATAAAGAATGGCTGGGACTCGATAGATATCAGTATGTTCTCAGCAGGCACTTATTGCTGGCAATTGGTAGCCAATGCATAAAAGTGGTTAAAAAATAAGTGAAATAACAAGCCAATTGGCTTTTGGTGTATCATGATTAGACAATACGGCTATTTTAATCAAATTTTCATTTTCGGAGCTTGATTTCTTCATAATTTCAATGAATTATCACAATGTGTACCGTTTTTATATCCCAAATTCATATACCCCGTGTTTTAAATCGGGGCTATTACTTACACTTCACTCAATAGCAATCGGGATCGCCGCTCATTCAGGCTTGCCCGCTGGCAGATTAAATCCTTTCGGGATTTTAGATGCGTTTGAACTGGAAGATAATACATCGTTGCCCCTAACTGAAAACATAACGTTCTTCGGTTTTAAGGAAAATGGGTACTTTTACTATTAATCTTTTTCAATGCCGTTTTAAGTACCCTTGCCCTGAACTTAGTGAAACAACCGCATCAAAAGTAAAGGGCATTAGCAAAAGTATTGATCAGATTTATTTAAAATACGTTAATGACTATTTATCTAATTTAAAATGAAAAAACATTTCACTTTATTACCTCAAACACTTAAGAAAGATTCCCATTTTATAATTGTTGCATGCGCGCTACTCATGTCAGTTAATGTGAAAGCGCAGTTACCAACAGCACAGCAGGTTGCCGGTCAAATGAAAGTTGGGTGGAACCTGGGCAACACCCTTGAGGCTGTCTGCGGAGAAGATGCCTGGGGGGCAGGCCATACCTCACAACAACTCATTGATTCGGTAAAATCTGCCGGGTTTAATACGGTACGCATCCCTGTAGCGTGGTTCTGCCATTCCGATACAATTGCCAGTGTTATTGATAAAGCCTGGATTGCCCGTGTGAAAGAGGTGGTTGACTATTGCATTAAAGACGGTTTGTATGTAATATTAAACATGCACTGGGACAAAGGATGGCTGGAAAACAGGGTAAACAAAGCCAATCAGGACATCGTGAATAAAAGGCAGCATGCTTATTGGACCCAGATTGCCAATTATTTTAATGATTATAACGAACACCTGCTTTTTGCCGGGGCCAATGAACCCAATGCCCATGACACCGCCTCAGTGTCAGTTTTAATGACTTACCACCAAACCTTTATTGACGCTGTGCGGGCAACCGGAGGAAACAACAGTTCGCGTACCCTTATTGTCCAAGGGCCATCAACTGATATAGATAATACCAATAAATACATGAATACCATGCCTACAGACCAAATAGCCGACCGTTTAATGGCTGAAGTCCATTATTACACTCCATACCAGTTCTGCCTCATGGATAAAGATGCCGATTGGGGCAAAATGTTCTACTATTGGGGAAAAGGCAATCACTCTACAACCGATACCACACGTAATGCCACTTGGGGCGAAGAAAGCGATGTGGAAAGATACTTCGGTTATATGAAATCAAAATTTGTTGATAAAGGAATCCCCGTAATTATTGGCGAATTTGGAGCATACAAACGGAAACTAAATCCACCATCGGACCAGGCTCTTAACAATATATCGGTAGAATATTATTATCGGTATGTGGTACAATCGGCCACCGAAAAAGGGTTAATCCCTATTTGCTGGGATACACCCGGAGGACTATTTAACCGCAGTACGGGCGAAATACTCAATAAGGGGGTTGTAAATGCTATCATGCAAGGAATGAGGGTTGTAGATTCTATGTACCAGACTAAAGAATAATATGTTAGAAGTGGTTCTTCATCCAGTTTCATCAACTTTTCATGCTAAACCTTGAATCCGCAAGTCAGGGCATGACTATTTAGTAACCAGGAATTTGTCTGCATCCGCAGCTTGTCAGTCAAACCGTGGCCATTTGCTAATCAACAATTACCTGCGGGTTTTAAGCTATAAAATGAAGATCGGTGTGAAAAAAAATTGCTAACTTAACCATTAATAATAAGTTGAACGGATCTAAAGATGAGACAATTTAATAGGTTTTTTTATACGCTAATTTTAATTATAGCAGGATATTTTCACACTATTGCACTGCCTTCCTATAATTTCCATCATTTAAAAACTGAAAACGGGCTTTCCAATAATTCTGTTAAAACCTTTTTGAAAGATAGTTATGGCTTTTTGTGGATAGGTACCGAATCGGGGTTAAACAGGTACGATGGCTATGGTTTTAAAGTATATTCCTCACAACCGGAAATGCCAAATTCATTAACTTCAAATGATATTATGGGTTTAAATGAAGATGGTTTGGGGAATATATGGATAAACCTGGGGTTTAGCTACTTGATATACCACCGCGAGAAGGATTGTTTTATTAGCGATGTCCAAAACTATTTAAAAGATTTAGGAATCCCGGTTGGCCAGAATATTAAAGTTTACGTTGATAAAAAACAAGATTTTTGGGTAATAAGCGGACAAAAAGCATTTGTTTA
>Ga0172379_10006700_pt1 | contig 15276 bp, 13 predicted proteins | sample GrowelOW334metaG_FD_119756 | JGI IMG/M metagenome (GOLD analysis project Ga0172379, IMG submission 119756) | Groundwater microbial communities from an aquifer near a municipal landfill in Southern Ontario, Canada - Groundwater well OW334 metaG | ecosystem: Environmental > Aquatic > Deep...
TCCCGGCCCGCCCGATATCCCCGCTAAAAACCAGCCTGAGATCGCGGCCCTGCTCTTGATCATGGATATCGAGAATCACGTTGGCGCTGCCCAGCATATGGCCCGCATCCACCAGGGTGAGATACACACCGGGCAGGATCTCCCGTTTGCGGTTGTAACTGATGCCGACAAACTGATCCATAGCCGCGACCACATCCTCCTTGGTATAAAGAGGCTCAAATTCTTTCTGCTTGTTCTGCCGACGGAGTTTGTTGATAAACTCCACATCCTGTTCCTGAATGTGCGCACCATCCATGAGCATGACCGCACAGAGGTCACGGGTGGCCGAGGTGCAGATAATATCACCCGTAAATCCTTTCTTAACCAGACAGGGAATATTACCGGAATGGTCGATATGGGCGTGGGAAAGAATCAAGCAGTCAAGATCCTTGCCGACACAAAAGCCGCTGCGGTTCAATTCAAAGGCCTCCTTGCGCTTGCCCTGAAACAACCCGCAATCAAGAAGAATCCGTTTGCCGTTCACCTCAAGCAGGTGCTGTGAACCCGTAACGGTTTTCGCTGCGCCGTGGAAAGTCAGTTTCATGTCCCTATATCCCTTTACCGTATACTGGCGATAGCCATTCAACCCCTGCACCACCCAAAAAAAAGACCATGCCTGATTGTAGCAGATTTTCTGCCGCCCAACCTGGTCATGGCCTGTTTTTTATACCATTTTCAAATCTGTTTTAAAAAGACTACACTTCCTCCACACACACCCGACAACGCCCGGATTTTTTTGCCTGGTAGAGTACTTCATCGGCCCGTTGCAACCACTCATCCTTGCTCATTTCCGGATTCCACTGAACAAGGCCGATGCTCACTCCCAGCTTGCTGCCGTCCCCGGCATTAAGCTCAAGACCATCGACAGCGGCGCACAGACGCTCGGCCAACATCCGGGCCGGCTCAAGGGCGGTATCCGGCAAAACCAGAACAAATTCATCACCGCCCATACGCACCAGGAGATCGCTGTTGCGCACCATCCCGGTCAAGGCCTTGGCCACCATCTGCAAGGCGTTATCCCCGGCGGCATGCCCCAGGGTATCATTGATCTGTTTAAAATGATCCAAATCCATACTGGCAACGGTTATGGGCCGCCCATGGCGACGGGCGGTTTCCAACATAGGGCCGATGCGTTCCTCAAAAACCCGCCGGTTGTCAAGGCCGGTGAGCATGTCACGCCGAGCCTGGGCAAAGAGATCTTCATACAAAAGGGCGCGCTGTAAGGGCTCCCCGAGAATCTCCAGCGCATCCCGCAGGATCTGGTCTTCCTCTGCTTCAATGCAGGTGCCCCGACGCAGCAGCATCAAACAACCCTGCTGGGCGGCAGCCGTATCAGCAGCGAAGGACATCTGCCATTGCTGCACGAAAAATGCCCCCCACTCGCAGCAGTTGCCATCCAGCTGACAATTTACCTTCTCAAAAACCTCTTCGGCGGTTTGCATGGCAAGACGCCGGTCCGGCCCATGGCAGGAGCAAATAATATGCATCCGACTCCGATCGACGCTGCGGTAGGCAATCAGATCGTGCTCAACCAAGGGCATCAGCCAAACGGAAAAAGCCTCGATCATGCCCTGCATGTCGGTGGCGCAGGCCAGTCTGGCGTGCAACCCATTGACTTGTTTCAACCACTCGGATTGACGGCGGTAACGATCAAGCTCCACCATCAGATGATCCAAATTGATCGACCCTATGTTTTCCCTATCAGCGAGAGAGATTGCGACGCTCATGGCAACGGCTCCTTTCATTAAAAAGCTTGTTTGCCCATGATTAATGCCATTTTCATGCCAGACCCCAAAAAAAATCTCAACCAAAGCCTTGCCACACAAGGTCTACGGCAAAAAAACATGACATCTCACCAAAATTATTCAAAAAAAATACACACTAAAAAAACAAGCACACTGCGTTCTCCAACTCCTCCCACTCGACGCAAGCGGAAAATTTTTCCTGGTCTCCCTGTCAACCTGCTGACACCTGGCCGGTCTTGCGCCATCCCCGCGACACCTCTTCCTGCATCCTGAGCCATCGTTTCCTTGCATCCCCAAACGAAGCGGATATGATGACAAAAACAATCCCATCCACTTCATGCCAGGGAGTGCCCCGCATCCATGCCGATCCAAACCAGCCGTCGCATCATCCATCTTGATATGGATGCCTTTTACGCCTCAATCGAGATTCTCGACAATCCAGCCCTCCGGGGTCGGCCCGTGGTGGTGGGCGGCGACTGCAACCGCGGCGTGGTGTGCGCCGCCTCCTACGAAGCCCGGAAGTTCGGGGTCCATTCGGCCCTGCCCATATTCACGGCCAGAAAACTCTGTCCGCAGGGGGTCTTCCTTCCGGTCCGCATGGCACGGTACCAGGAGATTTCCCGCCAAATCATGGACATCTTCCAGCGCTTCACTCCAATGGTGGAACCTCTCTCCTTGGACGAGGCGTTTTTGGATGTCACGGCCAGCCAAAGCCTGATGGGAGCAGCAAAGGATATTGCTATACAAATCAGGGCGTTGGTGCGAGAAACCATCGGCCTCACCGTCTCGGCCGGCGTTGGGTCCTCAAAACTGGTGGCAAAGATCGCCTCTGACTTCAACAAACCAGACGGCCTGACCATTGTTCCTCCCGGCCAGGAAGAGGTATTTCTGGCCCCATTACCCATCGGCCGCCTGTGGGGAGTGGGGAGGACCACCAGGGAAGCCCTGGCCCTGATCGGAGTAAAAACCATCGGCGACCTGAGCCACATGCCCCTTGCCATCCTCACGGCCAAGTTCGGCAAGGCCGGGTTTATGATGCACGAATCGGCGCGGGGCATTGATCTGCGCCCGGTGGAATCGAGGCAGGAAGCCAAGTCCATCGGCCATGAGGAAACCTTCACAGAGGATCTGCGCGACAAAAAAAGGATCGAACAGGAACTGCTGGCCCTGTGCCTCAAGGTCGGCAAACGGGCACGCAATCATGGACTTGTTGGCAAGACCATCACCATCAAGGTCAAATACCGGGATTTCGTGCAGGTCACCCGCTCGCTCACCCTGCCCGAGCCAGTGGCGGACGACAAATCCCTCTACCAGACGGGATGCCTGCTGCTGGCCAAAACCGAGATCGGCCTGCGCCCCATCCGCCTGCTGGGGATATCGCTTGCGAACCTCAGCCCTGCGGAGGCTTCAGGCCAGCTGGCCCTGTTCGGCGCTGGGCTGAACAGGGCGAAGGATTGCCGCCTCTATAGGGCAATCGATACCATCAGCGACCGCTACGGCAGCGGCAGCATTGTTCCGGCTACGTTGGTTGAAAGAAGGGAGGAAGAAAAAAAACCGTAAGAATCGGCTATCGATAATTGCAGAAATCGCACAGGATGATCCTGCCGCACAGAGTAATGGTTTTACGCTTTATCCGCGACCCAGCCGCAAAAAAGATAGGCCTGAAAAAACTTATAAATATTTTTAAACCCAACTTCCTGTAACAAATTGTTCATCCTGCTTTCGGAGATAAACTGTATGTCACTGACGATATGCGCAAAGTCTTTTTGAACTTCTTCGGCATCTTCCCCCATGCGAAGCTGCCTTGCCTTCCAAGTTGACAGAACCACCTCAAATTCCGTGGATTTTTTATCTCCGACCAAATCAATAATGATGAACTTCCCTCCTGATTTCATCCGGGAGGATATCTCCTGCAAGTATTCCCTTTTCCCCCCATCGTCAGGGATGAACTGCATAACAAGAATTGAGGTCGCAGCATCAAAATGCAAGTTGCTTTGCAAATCTTTAACCCAGCCCAAATGCAGTTGGACTCTGTCGTATAAATTTAAATCTTCGACATGAATTCTGGCAACGGAAAGCATCTTTTCCGTAGGATCTACACCGGTAATTTGCCAAGAGGGGTTTGCTTGAGCACAAGAAATAGCTTCTTGGCCTGTCCCGGCCCCGGCTACGAGTATGTTTGCCTGTGAAGGGAAATGGCTATAGAGGAGGTTCAGGGAAAGATCATGCATCGCCTCATAACCAGGAACAATTCTCCGAATTTTTGAGTCATAGGCGTTTGCACGTTTTGAGTCGAAATGTTTTACAGCATCAAAATCCCGATTGTTCTCTTCCATGCAAAATACCTCAGAGATGGTTTTGCGGACACAGGGGTATCAGAGGCCATACGCCCGCCCATCAATACTTCAAGCCCACCCTATCCCGCACCAGGTCAAGGGTGACGGTTGCCTTTTCTCTGGCCTTGATGGCGCCCCGGTGAAGAATATCCCGCACCTGCCCCGGATCGGCCAACAACTGCTCCCGCTTTTCCCGAGCCTTGCGGAAATATTCCCAGAGCAGATCAAGCAATTCCAGCTTGATCTTGCCGTACATGGCCCCGCCGTTCACATAGAGGCCATGCACCTCGGCCAGCCGATCCGATGGAGCGAAAAGCTTGTAGAGGCTGAAGAGATTGCACGTCTCGGGATCTTTGGGCTCCTCCACCGGGGTGGCGTCGGTGACAATGGCCATAACCTTTTTCTTCAACTCCTTTTCAGTAGCGAAGATGGGGATGGTGTTACCATAGGATTTGGACATCTTCTGACCATCCAGGCCGGGGATGGTGGCCAGGTTGTCGTCAATGACCGGCTCGGGCACGACAAAGGTCTCGCCGAAGGTGTTGTTGAACTTGATCGCGATATCGCGGGCCACCTCCAGATGCTGCTTCTGGTCCTTGCCCACCGGCACCAGTTCGGCCTGATAGAGCAGGATGTCCGCGGCCATGAGCACCGGATAGGAAAACAGGCCATGACTTGAAGCAACACCCTTGGCGACCTTGTCTTTGTAAGAGTGGCAGCGCTCCAGCAACCCCATAGGGGTAAGGACGGAAAGAATCCAGGTCAGCTCGGTAACTTCGGGCACATCGGACTGCACCCAAAAGGTGCAACGCTCCGGGTCGAGCCCCAGGGCGAGGAAATCGGTGGCCGCCTCAAGGGTGCCGCGCGACAACCGCTCCCGGTCCTGCACCGAGGTAAGGGCATGGAGATCCACGATAAAGGCATACAATTCGCTGGAATCCATGCTGGCGATCATGGAACGCATCATGCCGAAGTAGTTGCCGATATGCAGCTGGCCAGAGGGCTGGATTCCGGATAAAATTCTCATTATGTTCTCTCTTGGTAACGGACAGGCGGTAGAGCAGGCCCAACCGGGCGTAAACCGCCGGATTATCACTGCGCATCATACATTTACTATGAGGCGGTGGATGTTAGAAAAAGGCCAGGGGAGCAATCTTGATGAACTCGTAAAAAAGGAAAAAGACCACATGTCCGTAACATAATACCAAAGAGTTACCAAGCAATAACTGTTGTAATCGCGTCTAGTTGTGATTTCAACAATCTTTTTCTCGCCCGCAATCCGGCGCTTCACTTTTTTTTTACGATTGACAGCCTCATCGGCCGACGGTACACCTTTGCATGCATTCCCAGAAGATTGAGGCAATGGAGACCCCCATGAAAAAACATACCTATATCCCCGCCATGCTCGTCCTTGTTTTCCTTGTCAGCAATTGCACCCTGCCCGCCGTGCACGATCCAGCGCCCCGCACGGACAAAGAGACGAAGGTGAACACAACCCCACCGCCAGAAAAGCCCGCCACTGCCGTGCGTCCTGAAACAAAAGGGAAACGTGTTTCCCTGATCCCCAAAGACAATGCAGCGCAAACCGCCACAGGAACACCACAGGACAAGACCACCGCCCCAGCCCAGGATGCACAACCGGCTCCAGCTCAGTCTCAGCCACCCCAACCGCCTACGCCGCAACCCCAAGTTTTCACGGATTACAATACTGGCCTGGTCTTCACCTACCAACGGCCCTGGCGTGTGGTCTCGACCCAGGGAGAAGGATCTATCCTTGGCCGAGATGGACAATCCCAACTGACTACCCGTTTTGCCACCCTAACCACGGACAAGGACAAGAGTACACAAAGGGGGTATTTCTATGTGGCCGGGGATAGCATCGCCGGAGCAATCGGCAAAACCGTACAATCCATGCTTGGCACCGGAGACAAACAAGCAACCCGGGAGAAAACGCCTCTTGATGTGCTGCTGACCCAAAAGCATTTCCCCAACCTCATCATCGAAAAACGTTACCGAGGAAACGATGGCGGGGTGATCGTTCAGAAATGCCGCCACAAGCAGCTACCCGGCGCATTCCAAGTGTACCATGTATTCATCGAAGACAAGGTTGCTTCATTCAGCCTGTCCGAGGCAAAAAACCGCCAACTCAGGCTTGAGATGCAGCAGATCGTGCTCTCCACGAGAAAGCCGTAAGACCCCGCAAAAAAATCCCACAAAAAAAATCCTCTTCCCGACAGGAAAGAGGATTTTTTTGTAGCACCCCCGCAGAACTAGGAATTCAGGTACTGCCTGATCCCATCGGCAATGATCTTGAAGATCTCGGTGAACCGCTCTTCGTTGCGCTCAAGCAGGGTGATACGGAACCCCTGCAACTCGGTGGCGAAAGAGGAAAGCGGCACCACGCATACGCCGGTGGCCCCCAGCAGGTAATAGACAAAACGCTTGTCATAGGCCACATTCGACCCGCCCACCAGACTTTCCACCTGGGCACGGACCTCCTTGTTGCCGATGGACAGGGTCTGCCGACTGTTCAGTCTCCCTTCCTTGAAAACCACACTCATATAGAACGCGCCGTTGGTCCGATTCACCAGTACGCCGTCAATATCCTTCAGGGCCTCGTAGGCGATGTTGGAAAACTTCTCATAGCGGCTGATTCGCTCCTGCAGATAAGGAACATACTGGGGATGGTTGAGGATGGCAGGGATCGCCCTTTGCGGCAAGGTGGTGGAGCAGACCTCCACCATCTTGGCGTTGAGGATCGAGGTCACATACTTGGCGAACATGGGATCGCGGTCGGCATTGTAGACCTCAATCCAGCCACAGCGGGAGCCGGGCCAAGGCATTTCCTTGGAGATGCCCCGCATACAGATGGCTGGCACATCGCCGATCACCTCGGCCAGAGGCAGGGTCTTCTGCCCGTTGTAGATAATAGCCTGGTACACCTCGTCGCAGATCACAAACAGGTCGTATTTTCTGGCCAGCGCCACCATGCCCCGCAGAGTCTCCTCGGGGTAGACCGCGCCGGTTGGGTTGTCCGGGTTGATGATCAGGATGCCGGCCACAGCCGGGTTGTACTTGATCCGTTTTTCCAGATCATCGAGATCCGGATACCAGTAGTTATTAGGGTTCAACCAGTACGTTACCGGCCGGTCCCCGGCGTGGGCTGCTTCCGCCGAGGAATGGGTGGTGTAGCTGGGCGAGGGCACCACCACCCGGGCGGTCGGCCGCAAAAAGCCGAAAACCTTGCTGATCGCGTCGCCTAAGCCGTTAAAAAAGATGATATCATCGGGCCCGATCTGCGCTCCCCCGCGCTTATTGGTTTTTTCGGCAAGAAATTCCCTGGTCGCCAGCATCCCCCGGGTGGGGCAATAGCCGTAGGTAGCGTCCTCCATGACTAGATCCGAAACGACCTGTTTCATCCACTGGGGGATCTTTTCCCCCTTGGCAATGGGGTCGCCGATATTTTCCCAGTAGACCTTGGTTCCCAGCTTCTGCAACTTCTCGCCGACAATGACGATATTGCGGATCTCGTAGGTCAATTCCCCGGCGCCGCTATGCAGGATATCAGTACGCATGCACGTCATCTCCCTCAAAAAAATCGTGATTCTGTTTTCGCTGCGGCTGGCGGGATCTGCAATCAAATCAGGAGAGTACAATCGACGGTGTGGCAACACACCTCGCCCAAGCGCAAGGATAAAGGGTATTTATTAACACCAGCCCTTGCCAGAAGTCAATAAGTCCTTTATCAAGGCCGCAACATTGCCGATAGAGAAGGTAACAGGTGGGCAAAAAAGCCCATGATCAGCCCACGCAGGCAGGAGGTATCGGAATGGCAATCATTCGGTTTTCGATTCTCGGCAATGTGGTTCATTTCGGCGCCAAGGAAAGGCAAAAGATCACGAGCAGCGGATGCAACGAGCCGTACAAGGATCGTTACTGGTGCCCGAGAAAAAAATGGTTCAACAAAGAACCCTGCCCCTTTCTCTGTCTGCGGGAATGTGAAAACTACCAGGCCATGTGCGGCACGATTTAAAAAAGCCACAGGCTGGATCAAACGGCAATATGAATCCGGGAAACTGGCCGCATGAGCCCGTCCATGATGGCGGCTGCAGCCTTTTGCGTGTTTGCCGAAGGCTTTTGCCCGGCAACACCCTCCTTGACCTGCTGCCCCCCGGATTCAACACCATTTTCCCGAGTCTCCGGCGAAGGCGTTCCTTCCAACCCGGGCTGGGCGATGGGTTTGTTCTCGATTTCCCCCTTGGTCTGCTCCAGGCGAATCACCTGTAGTTCCTGGCTGGCCTCGGTAATCACCAGGGAAGCTCTGGCTGCGACCTTCTGATCCTGAGGAGAAGGGTCTGCCGGGGCCAGGGCTGCGGCCCGCACCGTCTGCATCTTGCTGATGGTTGCCTCGGGGCTGGATTCTTTTCCGGTATCGATCCCAACCTCTCCACCTACAGCATACTGTTTTCCGTCCGGGCCCTTGGCGTACTGGAAGCTGGCCCCCCCGGTGGCATAAGATCCGGCTGCGGCCAGGTGCGCCAGTTCGTGAGCCCTGACTTTGGTGTCAATCAGCTCAAGCTCCGCAACCTGAAGCCGCTCCGCTTGGCTAAGCGCTTCCGCACCCACAACTTGCGCCATGCGGCCGACTTGCGGGCTCTCTTGTGCAGGCTCGGTCCCTTTTTCCTGTGTAGCCTGCGCCCCGTTGCCGACAACGGCGGGTGTTTCCGGCCCGCTTGCGCCTGACGCCGCAACAGCCTTTTCTTCTTTTCTCTCCGACGCCACGACGGGCACGGAAAGATCTTTCTTCACCCCGGCCTGTTCGGCATAGGCCTGCGCCGCACAGGCCGGACAGGTTTTGCAGGCGCAGGGCTTAACCCCAGCCACACCGGTTGGACTCGCGGCTGCCAGATTCTTCCACGCTTGTCCCTGCTCGAAAACATCTACTGAGACACGATTTTGCCTAGGACTCGCCTGTGCCCCACCCAAAGAAGGAAGGGGGGAGGCGCCGCCCCTGACCGGGACAGGGCTCAACCCTGAAAGAAGAGCATTGATCTGCATAAGTTGCCTCACCAATACCGTGTCGACTCAACAGCAAAAAAACGACAAAGAATTCCCTGATCATTTATCGACAGCCTGCCGGAAAAACTTGAGCATTTTCTACTTTTTATTTTTATGGGGATACAATAGCAGCGCAATCCGGTGCATTAGGCAAAAAAAAGGGGCTAACCACCACCTGTGGCCAACCCGTTTTTTTGTTCGCGGCTTATCTGCCGCCAACTTATTTTTGCCTACGCCCGTTCACCAAGGGGCACAAAAGACCGCCGTTTTGGGCCGACATAGATCTGTCTGGGGCGACTGATCCGCCAGTCGGGATCATCCCACATCTCCTTCCAGTGGGCGATCCAGCCGGGCAGCCGACCAAGGGCGAACATCACCGTGAACATATTGGTGGGGATGCCGATGGCCCGGTAGATGATGCCGCTGTAAAAATCCACGTTGGGGTAGAGGTTCCGCTCGACAAAATATTCGTCCCGCAGGGCAACCTCTTCCAGTTCCTTGGCGATGTCCAGCAGGGGATCGGAGATATTCAAGGCAGCCAGCACATCATCGCAGGCCTTCTTGATGATCCGCGCCCGCGGGTCGTGGGTCTTGTAAACCCGGTGCCCGAAACCGACCAGGCGGAAGGGATCCGCCGGATCATTGGCCTTGGCGATATACTTTTTCTAATCCCCGCCCTCCGCATGGATCTGGGTAAGCATCTCCATCACCGCCTGGTTGGCCCCGCCGTGGAGCGGTCCCCACAGGGCGTTGATTCCGGCGGAGATCGAGGCGTAGAGGTTGACCCGGGCGCTGCCAGCCACCCGAACCGTGGCGGTGGAGCAGTTCTGCTCATGATCACCATGCAGGATCAGCAGCTTGTTCAGGGCCCTAACCACCGTATCGTTGATTTCATATGGCTTGACCGGTGAGTCAAACATCATGTTCAAAAAATTCGCACAGTAACTCAAATCATGCCGCGGATAGACCAGGGGCTGCCCCATGGATTTCTTGTAGGAAAAGGCGGCAATGGTTCGCACCTTGGAGAGCAGACGGGCCGCCATCTTGTCGATATTTTCCAGAGGATTGTCCAGCATGTCCGGGTAAAAGCTGCACAGGGAGTTGACCATGGAGGAAAGGATGGCCATGGGTGGGCTGTTGGGCGGATAGCCGTCAAAGAAGCGGATCATGTCCTCATGAACCATGGCGTACTTGCCAAGCAGCTGGCTGAACTTGCTCAGTTCCGTCTGGGTGGGCAGGCTGCCGTGATCCAGAAGATAGGCCACCTCGACAAAGGTGCAATTCTCGGCAAGATCCTCAATGCCGTAGCCGCGATAGCTGAGAATCCCCTGCTCCCCGTCGAGAAAGGTGATGCTGCTGCAACAGGACCCGGTATTCATGAAGCCGCTGTCCAGGGTGATGTAGCCGGACTGGGCGCGCAAGGCCCGGATGTCGATGGCCTTTTCCCCCTCACTGCCGACAATGATCGGCAGCTGGTAGACCTTGCCGTCAAGCTTCAGCTCTGCTTTTTCCTGACTAATAATCACATTTCCCATAAGTGCCCTTCGCCGTTGCCCCGCTCTTATCCCGGCGGCTCGCCTGCATTTTCGTAAAAACCGTAATGAAAGATTCACTCAAATCGCTTAATATACTTGGATACCTTTTTTTTTCAACAAGTAAGAACCTGGGATTCACCGCCCGCAAGGAGAGCCGTGACAATGCACGAGAGAACCGATTTGTACCAGCAACGGCTCAAAAAATTTATCGAGGAAGTCACCCTGTACCCAGTCTCCTGCGAGCGGCTGGCCATGGGCAGAAACGACCTTGTCTGGCTGGATGCGGTGCTGGCCGGAGGGGCAAAAATCGTGCAGCTGCGGGACAAAGACTCCGACGGCCTGCGCCTCTGTGAAAAGGCCAAGATCTTCCGCCAGAAAACCCTGGAGGCCGGGGCTCTGTTCATCGTCAATGACCGGGTGGATCTCGCCCTTATCAGCGGCGCCGACGGGGTCCATCTCGGCAACAGCGACATCCCGGCGGCAGAGGTCCGCGCCCTGGCCCCGGAACTCATCATCGGCGTGTCCTGCAACACCGAAGAACAGGCCGCCACCGCCGAAAGGCGCGGGGCCTCCTATTTCAACATCGGCCCGCTCTACGCCACCCAGACCAAAGACGGCCTCGCTACCTTCCTCGGACCTAAGGCCATCCAAAAATTCAGCGCCCGAAGCGCCCTGCCCTTCACGGTCATGGGCGGCATCAAAAAAGAACATATCCCGGAGCTGACCGCCATGGGGGCCAGACGGTTGGCCGTGGTCACGGCCTTGACCTATGCCGACGACATCGCTGCGGAAACCAGGGCTTGGCTGGCCGCAATCCAGCATCAAACAACGCTTGCCTGATGCAAGGATACAACAAGGGGAAAAAAAACCGTGCCCACTCTCGACCAACGACTCGCCGACATCAAGCTACTCATGCAATACGCCGTGCCCCCGGCGAATCTGGCCACAGCCACTGCCCTGGTGGAAAAACACGACACGGATAGCGTGGGCCTGAACGTCTTTCACGCCTTTTACAGCTATCTACCCGAAGGGTTGGAAGACGCCATCACCGTGCTCCGCCTGCTGGACCGCAGACAGGGAACCTTCCTGATCTGCGTCAGCACGGCCCAAGCCGACTACCTCTACCTGGCCACCGGAGAACAGGCCGAATTCCTGGGCCCCCTTACGGAGGGCATCTGGGAGGATGAGGTGCTGGCCTTTTTCAACCTTGAAAGCCGCGAAGCCTTTCTCAAAAAATATGCCGACCTGAGCACCTTTCCGGTCTATGTGCCGGCCCATCTCCACCACGATCTCTGTCCGTTCTGCCATGTGGCGGACGGCGAGTTCCACACCCTGGGCTGCCCGGTGGAAATCTGCCCCTGGTGCGGCGGGCAGCTGACCTCCTGCGGTTGCCGCTTCACCATACTCGAGCGGGCGGAGCTAAAAAGCGAAACTCAGCTTGAAGAGCTGCTGGCCCTGCTCAACAAAAAGGGCCGGCTCCCCTTCTCTGCAGAGGAACACCGGCCCGCTTACCCCCTCACTCCGCTCGACCTGGAATAGCCGGTTACTTGTGACTATCCAGCTTGATGCCGAAATTAGACGAAAACCACGGCTTGTAACTGTTCAGCAGCGTGGCGGCGAAGCAGATGTGGTGCTCCGGGCAGTTACGGTTATTTGAGGGTTTTCAGGTACCGGTAAAACGGCGAGTCCGGGGAAATCACCAGCCGGGTGTTTTCCCCCATGGTGTGGCGGTAGGCATCCATGGTCTTGGTAAAGGCGTAAAACTCGGGATCCTGATTGTAGGCGTCCGCATAAATCCTGGCGGCTTCACCATCGGCCTTGCCCTTGATCTCCTGAGTCTCCCGCGCGGCCAGGGAACTGACCTCCTTCAACTCCCGATCAAGCTTGCCGAGGATCTCCGACTTCTGCCCCTCACCGGTGGAACGCTTTTCCGCCGCGATCCGTTTACGCTCGGAAATCATCCGCTCATACACCCGCTGCTGGACCGTGTCGATATAGTTGACCCGCTTGAACATCACATCCACCAGCTCGATGCCGTACTGGGGCGTGACCTTGGAGGCGGCGGCATGGATCAAAGCCGATATCTTGTCCCGGCCATAGCGAATCTGCTCATCCTTGCCCACGGGTCCAAAGCCCATGGCTTCAGGGTCCCAATCCGAACTGCGGATGATTTCAACCAGGTCATTCTTATTGACCAGATCCCGGACCGTGCCGTCAATAATATCATCGAGGATGGTCTGGGCCCGGTTTTCGTTATTGACCGCTTGCAAAAAGACCAGGGCGTTGGAGATGCGCCAGCGCGCCGTGACATCCAGATAGACAAAGGTCTTGTCGTTGGTCGGAATCTGATTCGGGTCCCCGTCCCAGATGAGAATCATCTTGTCGAAAAAAGTTACTTCCTGGATAAAAGGGGTCTTGAATTGCAGACCGGCCTCAGTAATGGGCTTACCCACCGGACGGCCGAACTGGGTGATCACCGCCTGCTTGCCCTCGGGCAGGATAAAAAACGCATTGGCCAGCACCACTCCCGCTGCAACCACCACCGCTATCACAACACCACGCAGTATTTTATTCACTGGCTTCCCCTGTCTTTTCGTAACTGTTCAGCAGCATCCCGTGGTTTTCGTCCAATTCCGGCATCAAGCTAGATGGTTATTTTTTTCTTGGACTGTGTCGATTCCTAAAAATATCCGGCTTTCCTATGGGGTCTTCGGCGTACCCTTGCTCCCGCCCCTCACATCGAGAAACGGCAGGAGTCCCCCCTTGTCCCCATCAACCACATAGATCTCGGAGACCTTGGGCAAAACCTCCTGCATGGTCTCCAGATACATCCGCCTGCGGGTGACATCCTGCCCCCCCTTGTATTCCTTGAGGATGGCCAGAAACCGGGAGGCATCGCCCTTGGCCAGATTCACCCGCTCCACTGCGTAGCCGTGCGCCTCTTCCAGCACTTTTTTCGCATCGCCGCGGGCCTTGGGCACCTCCCGGTTATAGGCCTCCTCCGCCTCGTTCACCAGCCGCTTCATATCCTGATCCGCCTCGTTGACCTCATTGAAGGCAGGTTTCACCTGTTCCGGAGGATTCACATCCTGAAGCTGGACAGTGACGATCTTCACCCCGGCCTGGTACCGGTCCAGAGAGGCCTGGACCTCACGCTGGGTGGCGGCCGCCAGAATCTCACGGTTGCTGAGCACGTAATCAAAGGTCATGTTACCAACGATGCGGCGCAGGGCAACCTCGGAGCTATCGCGGACCGCCTGCTTGACATCCTTGACCTTGAAGGCAAAGGATACGGGATCCTGCACCTTGTACTGGATGATCCATTCCAGGTCGATGACATTGCGGTCGCTGGTGAGCATGAGCGATTCGGCGCCATAACCGGTCTTCTCAAACTCGGTGCGCTGCCCAGGCGTCTTGGTCCGGAAGCCGAACTCCTCCTTGCGGACGTTTTCCACATCAACCTTGATGACCTCGTCCATGAAGGGCAGCTTGAAACTCAGGCCCGGCGAGGTGGTTTTGACGTATTTGCCAAAACGCAGCACCACGCCCTGTTCGCCCGGAGCGATGGTATAAAAGGCGGAAAACAGAAGAGAGCCGAGAAAAAGACTGCCGATGATCAAACCGAGCCTGCCGAGGCGGCCAAAAAGGTCCGTACCGAGGGTAGCCGGACCAGAACGACTGCCACTGCCGGTTCCGCCCTGCCCCCCGCCGCCGCTCCCCCCGTCAAAAAACTCCTTGAGCTTGTTGAGCAAAAGGGCAATAAGCTCTTCCGGGGTTTGCGGGCCTTTTTTCTTGCCCCAAGGTGGCTGCTGATCATCAAAGGCCATGGGATCAACTCCTTTTTCTAAAAAATTCGTACCAGATTTTCATGCAGCATGGGCAACATCCGCCCCATGCCTGACTTTGGCGCATCACCTTACCCCATGCCTGAACTTGGCGCTTCACTTTACCAGCCTTCCCATGGATATAGGGCGTACAGCCAGCACCCGACCACCATCGCCAGGCTGCCGATAAAGAGCAGCCATTGCCCGACAGGGGCAAGAACCCGTTTCCCGGCAAACCCCAGGGCGACAAGGATCATCCCGACCAGCAGGCCGACGCCGACCCCCCAGAAATGCGCGCCCAGATCGGTCCTCTCGCCGGAAGAACCCATGAGCGCCAGCAGGCTTGCCGCGCTGCCCAGAGCAAGCACCATCTCCTGCCAACCGCCGATCCGGCGCAAACGCATACCGCTCAGCATGCCGACCATGCCGAAAAGCGCAGTGGAAAACCCAATGGAATGATAGAGATCATCATGAAAGAACACATTGATGGCATTGGCAAGAACCCCGGTGAGCAGCACCGAAAACCAGGCAATGCCGCTGCCAAGATGCAGACAGAGGGAGTAGGCCAGCAGACCGCCGAAGAAAACATTACCCAGGAGGTGGGCGCTGTCCGTATGCAGGGTCAGAGCGGTAATCAGCCGCCACCACTGCCCGTCGCTCAACACCTTAACCCTGTCGAGGGAGCCACTAACAAACCATTGACTGTGACTCTCCCAGCCGCCGGTAATGGCATGAAAAA
>Ga0172379_10006701_pt1 | contig 15274 bp, 17 predicted proteins | sample GrowelOW334metaG_FD_119756 | JGI IMG/M metagenome (GOLD analysis project Ga0172379, IMG submission 119756) | Groundwater microbial communities from an aquifer near a municipal landfill in Southern Ontario, Canada - Groundwater well OW334 metaG | ecosystem: Environmental > Aquatic > Deep...
CTAAGATGCAGGAGATCATTAACGGCAAGCATAAATTCGAACGGAGCGAAGTCGATAAAAAGAAAGCGATCGCCATGTTCGAGGAGCGCGGGGAAAAATATAAAGTCGAGCTCCTGAATGAGATCGAGGCCGAAAAGGTCACACTATACAAACACGGAAACTATGTCGACCTCTGCCGCGGCCCGCACATCGAGCATACCGGCCACATCAAGGCTTTTAAGCTCTTCTCCGTCGCCGGCGCCTACTGGCACGGGATCGAGACCAACCCGATGATGCAGCGAATCTACGGCACGGTTTTCCCGTCGCAAAAAGAACTCGATGACCACCTGAAAAATCTGGAAGAAGCCAAGAAGCGCGACCACCGCAAGCTTGGCCGCGAGCTCGACCTCTTCTCAATCCACGAAGAGGCCGGCGCCGGGCTCGTCTATTATCATCCCAAAGGGGCGATCCTCCGGGGGATAATCGAGGACTTTTTGAAGAAAGAGAACGCGAAGCGCGGCTACGAACCGGTCGTCATCCCGCATATTGCCAAGATCGATCTCTGGAACACCTCCGGCCATACCAATTACTATCGCGAAAACATGTATTTCATGGAGATCGACAAACAGGAATACGTCGTCAAGCCGATGAACTGCCCCGGCCATATTTTGATCTTTAAACGGAAAATGCGAAGCTACCGCGACCTGCCGATCAGGTATTTTGAAATGGGAACGGTTTATCGCTACGAAAAATCAGGCGTCCTGCACGGGCTCCTCCGCGTCCGCGGCTTTACCCAGGACGATGCCCACATCTTCTGCCGCGAAGACCAGTTGGAAAAGGAGATCCTCGATATCCTCGACTTTATCGCGTTCGTAATGAAGACCTTCGGCTTTGAATACAAGATCAACCTCTCGACCCGGCCGGAAAGCTACGCCGGCACGATCGAGAACTGGGACCATGCCACGGAAATACTGGAACGGACCCTCCAGGACAGGAATTTACCGTTCGAGATCGATCCCGGCGCCGGCGTTTTTTACGGGCCGAAGATCGATATTAAACTGAAAGATTGCCTCGGCCGTGAATGGCAAGGCCCGACCGTCCAGGTCGACTTTAACCTGCCACAGCGGTTTGATCTCTCCTATATTGCCGAAGATGGCAAAGCCAAGACCCCAGTCATGATCCACCGGGCGATCCTGGGGAGCCTGGAACGCTTCATGGGGGCGCTCATCGAGCAGTACGGCGGCGCCTTCCCGACCTGGCTCGCCCCTGTCCAGGTCGTCATCCTGCCGATATCCGATAAACATTTGGAATATGCCGATAAAGTTGCCGCGCAGCTCCTCGAAGCCGGTGTCCGGGTCGAGGTTGACCGGCGCAATGAAAAGATCGGCGCCAAGATCCGCGGCGCGCAAATGCAAAAGATCCCTTATATGCTGGTCGTCGGCGAAAAAGAGTTGACCGCCGGCACGGTCGCCATCAGGCACCGCAGCCGAGGCGACCTGGGGGCCAAGCCCCTCCCCGACTTTCTCTTTGACCTTAAGCCCGAATTGAGCTATAATAGTACCAATGGGGGTTAAGGCGTATTAGGGACTACACGATAAACGAGCGGATCTGGGCCAAGGAAGTTCGGCTTATTGATGAGGAAAATAACCAACTTGGCGTGCAGACAACCCCCGACGCATTACGGCTGGCTAGAGAGCGCGGTCTTGATTTAGTTCTAATCGCACCTGCCTCCAAACCTCCCGTCGCGCGCATTGCCGATTACGGCAAGATGAAGTACGAACTGTCGAAAAAGGACAAAGAGACTCGCAAGTCCTCGAAAGCCGGAACAGTTAAAGAAGTAAAACTTTCGCCCAAGATCGCCCAGCACGATTTCGACGTCCGGGTCGAGAAATCGAAGGAATTGCTGGCTAAAGGGCACAAGGTCAAGATCAGTATTTTTTTCAGGGGGAGGGAGATGGCGCACGTTGACTTGGGGAGGCGGGTAATGGACCGGATGGTTGTGGCTCTGGCCGAAGACGGTAAACCCGAAGCCAATCCAAAGCTCGAGGGCAAGAACCTGAGCATGCTAATGTCGCCAAAGAAATAATATGCCAAAGATAAAAACCAGAAGAGCAGCCGCTAAAAGATTTGAAATAAAAAAATCCGGCACGGTCATGCGCCGGCACACTAAACTGCGGCACATCCTTGAATGGAAGACTGCCCGGCAGCGCCGGCGGTTAAAACAAAAAGCGGTCATTTCCTCTGCTGACGTCCGAAGAGTGCGGGATATGCTGCCAGGAGGGGCCAATGGTTAGAGTAAAAAGGGGTTTTGTTGCCAGACGGCGGAGAAAGAAGCTTATTGGGCGAGCCAAAGGATTCCGCCGGACAGTTCGTACCCAGTTCAGACGGGCCAAGCAAGCCGTTTACAAAGCTAAGCGGCACGCGACCGTCGGCCGCAAGCTGAAGAAACGTGATATGCGCTCCCTTTGGATCACCCGGATCAACGCAGCCGCACGCACCTTGGGCCTCAAGTATAACCAGCTGATCTCCGGTCTGAAAAAAGCCAACATCACCCTCGATCGCAAGATCCTGGCTGACCTCGCGGTCAACGACTTCAAGGCTTTTTCCAAGATCGTTGACCTGATAAAAAAAGCATGATCGAAATGATCGTTGGAGGGCTCGGTTTCGACCCTCGCAATCTTTCGCCGCTGGTGCTGCTCCGCGACCACGAAGAAATGAACTTCCTGCCGATCTGGATCGGCGTTTTCGAGGCCGCCTCAATCGCCATGGAACTTCAAGGCGTTAAGCCCCCCCGCCCCATGACCCACGACCTGCTCATAAGCTCAATTGAACTTTTTGGCGGCAAGATCCGCCGGATCGTCATTAATGATGTTAAAGAGGGAACCTTCTATTCAATTATCGAGCTGGAGAACAAAGAGGGGAAAACGTTGGAACTGGATGCCCGGCCGTCGGACGCGATCGCCCTGGCGGTCCGCAGCCACTCCCAGATCTTTGTTTCCGAGGTCGTGATGATGCAGGCTAAGCTGGTCAATTCAGAAAAAGACGCGGAAGAGACCAAGAAATTTAAAGAGTTCATCGAGAACATGCGCCCCGAAGACTTCACCAAGTTCTATAAGCAGGACTAGTCCCGAGCGAGTTCGCCGCAGGCGGACGAGTCGAGGGATTAGCCTCTCTGATTCTCCACGCTTCTTAAAGACAAACTGAAATTCCCCCCAAATTCTTCCGATATATATTAGGAAGTTAAATCCAGATGCCTGCCTACCGGCAGGCAGGCCCAATGAGGAAAGATTATTAGGTCGATATCTGGGATGACAAAAAAACAAGGAGAAATGATATAAAATGGGAGAAATGACAATAAGGCCGCTTTCACTTCAATATAAAGATAAATTAGGCAATGAAACTTATACGATAGAATTGCTGGGGCCGAAAGGCAAGGATACTACCGATGTTGTTAATATAAGCCGACAAACCCTGATGTCCGATGAATCGTATGTAATTTCCCGCGGCACAGACAAATATTCAATACAGTATAAAAACATCAGACGGTTTGAAAACAGCGGGAAAAAGTTTGATGAGTATGCCAGAGAAATAATTTTTCGCGGTCAGATTAATGAGATCGAAGCCGACGCATTTAATTTGTTAATTAATTTGCGTTCTCAGCTGATAAACAGTTTTGAAAACGGAGGAGATGCCAGTGTAAGGGATCCTCTGGTAAAACTGATAAAGATCATCGAGCAGCTTGAATTAGTCATTAAGAATGATTAGCTGTTAATCAATCGCTTTGGATTAAAAAGTTTAACCGCCGGTTTCCGCAAGGAACCGGCGGTTTTGTTTTGATAGGAATCCCTCGACTCGTGCCTCGACAAACTCGGCACTCGCTCGGGATTAGGAACGCGAGATAAGGTAGACCCCGAAGACTATTACAAATATCCCCGCCCAGCGCAGAGCACCAACCGTTTCTTTAAAGAAAACCATGGAGATCAGGGCGGTCAAGACATAGGCAACGCTGACCATTGGGTAAGCTTGGCTAAGCGGCACGCGCGAAAGGACGATCAGCCAAAAGATCGAGGAGAGACCAAAACAGGCAAAGCCGAAAAAGACCCAGGGATTCATGAACATCGGAATAAGCTTGAAAAGGATCTCTGTGGCCGGGAAGGTCCCAAATACCATCATCCCTTTTTTCATCAATACCTGCCCGCAGACCGCCAAAAGGACCGAGATCGCTAAAATAATGTAGTTCACTTTACTCTCCTTTGATTAAATCTCTTTCCAAACATGGGCAAGACAGTCGTAACTTAAGAGAACCATCCCCGCCCCGCTCCGGCCAACCACGTAAAACTTGGACTTGTCTTTTTCCCGCACTATTTTGTAAGTTCCCTCGCCCAGGCTCGCCTGTTCGCCAAGCGCCACCCCGCTCAACCATCTGACATCATTTTCGGGATAATGCGGGAGGTCGGTATACCAGTTGGGATTTTTCGTGAGCCGCATCCGACCGTCTTCCAGCCCGGCTTCAGCCAGCCAGAACGCCTTTTCCCTGACCACAAATCCGGCCGCCGAACTATGGCAATTATAAACTATTTTCAAGAGAAAAACAGCCAAAACCATAAAGACGGCTGAGATCATAACCATCAGCAGCAAGGCCGACCCTCTTTTCAATTCAGTTCCTCCCAAAAACCTCAAACGAGCTGTTATCTACCCAAGCGCGGACTTTTTGCGGGTTGAAATATTCAAAGCTAAGCGAGGCTATCTCTCCATCGCTTGTTAAATATGCGACGCTCGCCCCTCTCTTCCTCCTGATTTTGCCAGCTTCAAGCTTGAAGCTGGTCAGTTCCGTGCCAGACCTGAGATTGATCTCCTGAGAACTGGATGTTGATAATATTTCATCTGCCGACCGGATATCGGATGCTATTCTTTGGCTAATAATTCCCTCGATCTGTTCTTTGTCCGCTTTAGCAGCAATAGTTTTCCATAACTTCCAACTTTGGCCGAAAGAAAAGATTATTACTCCCACGATCAGCGTCATTAATGACAGGGAAATAAGCATCTCAACCAGAGTAAATCCCTTTTTCATTGGTTGAACCTCATGGTGCAAAGTTTTACCGGCTGCCTGTTAGCCGACCAGCTTACTGACACATCAACAATGTAAGCATCTGCCCCTATCGGCACCACCTTGATCTTTTCTCCCTGCAACCCTGGTAAAGAGGCAAACGGAGTTGCCCTGACCCTCTCCATCAAAGACCTTGCTTCATACAAGGCAATCAACTTTTTTTCGCTGGCGGTCAGCTCTTTTTTGGCAACCGCCATAATTTGAGCAAAAAAGGAGATCAGTATCAACATTATTGCCGCCGCGACCAACGAATCAACCAGTGTCACCCCGCGCTTATTCAATCCTGACCCTCCCGACAGAAGAGACAACAATGCTTTTCTCCTGCCCCGATTTAGACGCCAGCCTCTGCGTTCCGGAACCGCCAGGTTGGGTATAGCCGGTCCGTGAAAAGATAAATTCTTTATCGTTGCGTAAGATTATCCCCTGCGCTAAATTGGCACTGTTCAAGCGATAACTGACGCTTTCTCCGCGCGTTACTGCGTTAACCTGACATTGGCGCAGATCTGAAGCTAGTTTTCTGGCGGAAACTTCGAGGAATATAGAGGACTTAAACTTTCCCAGCGCGGGGAATGAAATGGCAACTACGAGGCCGAAGACAGCCATAACAACCAGCAACTCTATTAATGTAAAACCCCTCCTACCCCCCACACCCTGCCCCCTAAAATTATTGTTAAACGCTGACCAGCAGATTATCGATCAATCTCGCCTTGCCAACATGCGCGGCAACAGCAAATAATACTTTCCCTTTGAGCGATTCAACTTCTTCGAGTGTATCCGGTTTGACCGCCAGGAGATAATCGATCCGGACAATCGGCTCGCTGCCAATTAGAGATCTCACCCGGAATAATATTTTCCGCAGATCCCTTTCACCTTTTTCGATCTCCAGTTTGGCCAGCGATAAGGCTTTATTCAGGATCGTCGCGGAACTCCGCTCCTTGGCCGAAAGATAGGCATTACGCGAACTCATCGCCAAGCCATCGAACTCCCTGATTATCGGCATGGCGACAATTTCAACGGGCATATCCAGATCTTTGACCATCTGCTTGATGATCAGCTGCTGCTGGTAATCCTTGGCGCCAAAAAAAGCGATGTCGGGAGAAACAATATTAAATAACTTGGTAACGATGGTCGTTACCCCTCGAAAATGGGTCGGCCGGGAGCGTCCGCACATTTTTTTGGAGAGCGCGTCGACTTCAACGTGAGTTTTAAACCCTTCGGGGAACATTTCTTTGGCTTCCGGAACAAAAAGAACGTTCGGTTCAAAATGCTTGAGCTGATCCTTGTCCTTCTTGAGACTGCGTGGATAACGGTGATAATCTTCGGACGGGCCAAACTGGATCGGATTAACAAAAATACTGACCACGACTATGTCCGATCGTTTTTTGGCTTCAGCTACCAGTGAGAGATGCCCTTCGTGCAGCGCGCCCATCGTGGCGACAAAGCCGATCTTCTTGCCATGGCTTTTCGCTTTCAGCGAAAACGAACGCATCTCCCGGATAGACTTGATCTCACGCATCTTATTTTATCGCCCAGTAACGGGCAATCGCCCAAAGCGTTATCGCCAGTGAGACCGCCAGCAATTTTAAAAATATATTCGTAGTAAAAAAACGCTTAATCACTCTTTTTCTCCTTCAGTGTTTCGCCGGGCACCGGCCTTTGCCAGGTGGCAAAATCACATTTAGGGTAATTACTGCAGCTGTAGAACAGCCGCCCTTTTTTCGTTTTCTTTTCGACCAGGTCGCCGCCGCACTTGGGGCAATTGATCCCCAGTTTCTTCAGGATCGGTTTGATGTTCTTGCAATTCGGATAGCCGGAGCAAGCTAAGAACTCGCCAAACCGGCCTCTTTTTAACGTCATCGGCTTGCCGCATTTTTCGCAATTTTCCTGGATCGCCCTCGCCTTGGCTTCTTCTTCCGGCAGGTTTTTGGTGAATTTGCACTTGGGATAAGTTGAACAAGCGATGAATTTGCCGAAACGCCCTTCGCGGATGACCAGTTTATTGCCGCAGGTCGGACAATTCTCATCAGTCATGATCTCGGTTTTAACTTTTTCCATCTTGACTTCAGCTTCGCTGAGCGACGCCTTAAAAGGATCGTAAAACTCTTTTAAAACCTCTTGCCATTTGATCTTCCCATCAATTATTTCATCAAGCTCGTCTTCCATATGGGCGGTGAATTTAATATCCAGGATAATAGGAAAATGCTTGACCAGCAGGCCATTGACCGTTATCCCGATCTCGGTCGGCTTAAGGGCTTTGCCTTCCTTGGTAACATAGCCCCGCTCCTGGATCGTCGAGATGATCGGCGCGTAGGTCGACGGCCGGCCGATCCCTTTATTCTCCAGCTCTTTGACCAGCGAAGCTTCGGTATAACGCGGCGGCGGCTCGGTAAAATGCTGCTGCGGATTGACCTTGCCTAGATTGAGTTTTTCCTTTTCAGTTAACTCCGGCAGCGTCCCTTCTTTTTCCCCTTCCTCATCCGTGCTCTCTTCATATAACTTGAGAAAACCGTCAAACTTGCTGACCGACCCGGTTGCCCGCAAGATATATTCTCCCGCCACGATGTCGACCGAGGTCTGGTCAAAGACCGCGGCTTCCATCTGGCAGGCGACAAAACGCTTCCAGATCAGTTCATAAAGTTTGAATTCATCACCCTTCAGGCTGACTTTTAATTTATCGGGGGTGCGCAGGGTCGAGGTCGGCCTGATCGCTTCGTGGGCATCCTGGGCCTGCTTTTTTTTCTTGTATTTAACGGCTACTGGCGGCAGATATTTCTTCCCGATATTTTCCGCGATATACTTCCTGACTTCGTTTTCCGCTTCGGCCGCGATCCGGACCGAATCGGTTCGCATGTAGGTGATCAACCCAACCCGCCCTTCCCCCTCGACCTCTTCGCCTTCGTAAAGCTTTTGCGCCAGCATCATTGTTTTCTTGGCCGAAAATCCAAGCTTACGGGCTGCTTCCTGCTGCAGCGTACTGGTAATGAACGGCGGAGCAGCGTGCCTTCGGTGCTCTTTTTTCCTGACTTCTTTAATTATGTAAGCGACTTTTTCCAGTTCTGAGGCGATCTTTTTAGCCTCGGCTTCGGCAGCGATGACCTTCCCTTTCTCTTTTGGCCTGACACCCAGCGGCGTTTCTCCCTGGGCGACCAGTTTTGCCGTAAAAACAGCCCCGTCCTTATTTGCCAGATCGACCAGGATGTCCCAGTACTCTTCACGCTTAAATTTGCCAATCTCCGCTTCTCTTTCACAGATCAAGCGAACAGCAACTGACTGGACCCGGCCGGCCGAAAGGCCTTTCCTGACTTTTTTCCAGAGGAGCGGGCTTAATTTATAACCGACCAACCGATCGAGGATCCGCCGAGCCTGCTGGGCGTCAACCCGGCCCATATCGATCTCCCGCGGGTGTTTAACCGCGTCAGTCACCGCTTGTTTGGTGATCTCGTGAAATTCAATCCTTTTAATTTTACTATCTTGCCCCAGTAATGCCTTAAGGTGCCAGGCAATTGCCTCCCCCTCACGATCAGGGTCAGGGGCCAGGAATATCTTTTGCGCTTTTTTAGCGGCGGTTTGAAGATCCTTAACGATCTTTTCTTTCCCTTTAATGATCTGATAAGAAGGCGCAAAGTCCTTATCGACTTTGACCCCAAGTGATTTTCCCGGCAAGTCACGAATATGGCCGCCGGAGGCTGTGACCGCAAAGTCCTTTCCTAGGAACTTTTCGAGCGTCCTGGCCTTAGCAGGCGATTCGACTATAACTAAATTCTTTGCCATGTTTAACCTTATGGTATCAGACCCTTTGTGATTATGTCAAATATACAGCAATTTTATTGCCACGCTTGCATCGAGCTTGTCGAGGTGCTTATAAGAAGAAAAACGACGAAATCTCGTCGTTTAGCGGCCGAATCGCTTCATAATCTCGGCTTCGGTCAACCTGACCATCGTGGGGCGGCCATGGGGACAAGTCAGCGGGTTCTGGGTGGTGTAGAGATCCCTGATCAATTGGTTCATTTCTTGGACCGTCAATTTGTCCCCAGCTTTGATCGCGCTATGACAAGCAACTAATTTGCGCAAATTCTCCTGTTTGACCTCAACCTGAACACTTTTACCGCTTTCCTGCAATTCGGCTATAATATCCAAGATCAATTGCCTGGCCGGGATTTTTGACGAAACAGCGGGAACGGATCTAAGAATAAAGCTGTTATTTCCGAATTCTTCCACCTCAAATCCCAAGATATTTAGGTATTCCAGGTTGCCTTTCAGCCCCGCGGCCTCAACTGCGTTCAGTTCAATGGTCTCCGGTATAAGTAATGACTGTCGACTAGTGACCGCTGACTGATGACTAATTTGGTCGTAAAGGATCCGCTCATGCGCCGCGTGCTGGTCAATCAGCGCCAGCTCCTCCCCGTCAGTCGCTACTATATATGTAAGCTTGAGCTGGTAGAGCGGTATTAGGGGTTGGACCGCTGTAACTTGCATTTCGATCTCTTCGAAGCTAGAAACCGGGATTTGGGTTAGGAGGCCTGTTTGGAAGTCAGACATTGGAAGTTGGTCGCTCCCAATTTCCCAATCTCCGTTTCCCGATCTCCTAATCCCCTGATCACCGATGGCGGCTGAGAGGGCGATCCGAACCCCCTGCCTCACCGCCTCCATGACCTCATTGGTCTTAAGGAACTTCACCTCCCGCTTAGCCGGGTGGACATTAACATCAACCTGCCGGGGATCAATATCGACAAAAAGTACGGCAACCGGGTAGCGGTTGCTCGGGATCAGCGTGCGGTAAGCTTCTTCCAGCGCCCGGTTAAGCAGGAAGTTTTTGATATAACGGCGATTAACAAAAAATGTCTCGTAATTCTTGTCGATCCGCGATATGGTTGGCCGGCTAATAAAGCCAAACACCTTGCCGGCCACAAATTTATGTTCGACTGCCACCAGTTCTCTGGCCAGATCCGCCCCATAAACAGCCATGATCGCGTCCAGCGGCTTTCCTGTGCCGGGCGAATTGATCAGCGGTTTCCCATCAGAGCTGAACTTGAAGGCAGTCTGCGGATAGGCCAGCGCATATTTCGAAATTATGTCTCCGACGTGTCCGATCTCGGTTGAATCGGCTTTTAAGAATTTTTTTCTGGCGGGCGTGTTAAAAAATATGTTTTTAACTTCGACCGTAACGCCCGCGCCCGAAGGATTCCGCTCGATCTTCATTTTCGAGACGCTGGCTATCGATGGGAGGGCTTCGCCGCGAAAGCCTAGCGTTTGAATATTAAAAAGATCATCAACAGACGTGATCTTAGAGGTTGAATGACGCTCAAGTGATATTTCTATCTCTTCTTCGCTCATCCCACCGCCATTATCAGAAACCCTGATCAGTTTTTTCCCGGCATCCTGGATCTCAATAATGATCTGAGTGGCCCCCGCATCAAGAGAGTTTTCAACCAACTCTTTAACGACCGAAGCCGGCCGCTCCACCACCTCTCCGGCCGCAATCTTGTTAATAAGGTCTTCGGGCAGGACTTTGATTTTCACCGGGCCCATAATTTTTGCAGCGAGGCTTCAAAGCCCGGGAAAGAGGTTTCGACGCAGTCGCAGTTTTCGATCGTTGTTTCGCCTTCAGCGATGAGCCCGGCTACCGCCATTGCCATCGCGATCCGATGGTCGCCGTAGCTCTCTATTCTTGCCCCTTTTAATTTTGTCGGCCCGGTTATTTTCAAGCCATCTTCGAGCTCCTCGATCTTAGCGCCAAACTTGCGGAGTTCCGTCGCGATCGTCTTGATCCGGTCACTTTCCTTGATCCGGAGTTCCTTGGCCCCCCTGATCTCGGTCACTCCTTCTGCTTGGGTCGCCGCGACAGCGATGATCGGTATCTCGTCGATTATCCTCGGGATGATCTCTCCATCAAGCTTGATTCCCCCCAGTTTTGAACTATTAATAATGATGTCGGCGCGCGGCTCTTCTGAAAGTATCCGTTCATTTTCGATGTCGATCTCCGCTCCCATCCGGTGCAAAACATCAATTATCCCCGTCCTGGTCGGGTTGACCCCGACATTACGGATCAAAAGAACGGACTCTTTAATGATCGCGCCGGCAACCAAGAAAAACGCGGCGGAGGAAATATCGCCCGGCACACTGATATCGGCGCCATCAAATTCTTTTTGCCCCGTGATTTTGGCTTCATGCCCGGCAGTTTTAATTTCCGCACCATAATATTTAAGTAATCGTTCGGTGTGGTCGCGCGACCTGACTTTTTCCACGACCATCGTCTCGCCGGGGGCAAAAAGCCCAGCCAGCAAGATCGCCGATTTAACCTGCGCGGAAGCGACTGGCAAAGAATAAGATATTGGGGAAAGTTTACTGCCGGTAATCTTAAGCGGCGGATAGAGCTCTTCGCCTTTTCTTATCCCATCAATATCCGCTCCCATTTGGCGGAGTGGATCGGCGATCCGGCGCATCGGCCGCTGCTGGATCGACTCATCACCGGTGACCTTGGTGATAAAGGCCTGCCCGGCCAAGACGCCTGAAATAAGGCGGATTGTCGTGCCGGAATTGCCGACATCAAGCAGTTCTTTTGGCTTGACCAAACCATGCAATCCCTTGCCAATAATTATCATCCGGCCTTCTGTATTAGGTTTTCTGCTGTCTGCGATCTGAACCCCCATCTCCCGGAAACATTTGACCGTTGCCAGACAGTCGGCACTCATGAGGAAATTATTAACAACCGTTTCGCCGCGAGCCAGCGCGCCAAGCATGATCGCGCGATGGGAGATCGATTTGTCGCCGGGGATGGTTATCTCGCCTTTGAAGCCGCTGGACGGCTTAACCTGCAGGTTTTTCATTGTAGATTGCGTCCCGGAAGCGTTTTGCTTTGTCCAACTCTTCCCTGATCTTTTCGCCGTCCCCTTCCTTGATCAGTTTTTCCAAAGTGGTCAGCGATTTCTTGAACGCGCCAATCATCTTTAAAACTGATTTCTTGTTAGTTTTAAACATGTCGACGCCGAGGATCGGGTCGCCGGAAGCTATCCTGGTAGTGTCGCGGAAGCCCGAAGCAGCGCATTTAGCCATCAACTCTTTTTGCTCTTCCCCCGCAACCGCATTGACCAAGGAAGCGGCAATCGCCAGTGGCATATGGCTAACCGCCGCGACAACTAGATCGTGCGCCTTTGGCTCCATCCTAACTACCAATCCACCTAACCACCCAACCACCTGTTCAAGTTGTTCCACCGCCCGTTTACTAGTTTTCGATGTTTCCGTTATTATCCAGATTTTGCCGTTAAAAAGATCGGCTTCAGCCGCCTCAAGTTTGGTTGTCTCCTTGCCCGCTAGTGGATGGCCGCCGACAAAATAGAGCCCCTTGGGCATCAGCTTTTCGGCCTGGGAAACTATTTCATATTTAGAGCTGCCGACATCAGTAACAATCGCCCCTTTTTTAAGTTTTGGCGCAATATCGGTTATGACAGGAATGATCAAATTGATCGGGGTGCAAACAAAAACCAAGTCAGCGGCGGCCACTCCTGCGCCCAAGTCGGTCGTCCCTTCGTCAATCGCACCCATCTGGAGAGCTAATTTTATAGTTTCTTCCCGGCGCGGGATGCCAATGATCTTTAAATTTGCCTGCCCGGCTTTCTTAAGTGCTGAGCCTAAAGAACCGCCAATGAGCCCGAGGCCAATTATCGCGATGTTCATAATTAATATCTTAACTTAATAAAATAGTCGATTCAACTGCGAGAACAACAATTTCATCAACTGATCCCCAGCCTTGACCTTGAACTTTGACTTTCCGATCTCTTTCTCGTTAAACCCCCCGACCCTCGGCCCCCGTCCCCTCAAAGGATAAATAACAAACGGGACCGCGTCTGCAGTATGCGTCATGTATTTTATAGGGGTCGGATGATCAGGTAATACGAGTATTCGGAATGCGGATTGCGGATTGCGGATTTTATTAAGTATCGTGCCAACGACCAAGCGGTCAAAATCCTCGATCGCCTTGATCTTTTTGCGCACGTCCCCCTCGTGGCCCGCTTCATCCGGCGCTTCGACATGAACAAAAACAACGTCATTGGTTTTTAACGCCTTAAGGGCGTACTGCGCTTTTCCTTTATAATTCGTATCAAGATAGCCGGTCACTCCTGGGACATCAATGATCTTCATCCCTAGGATTTCCCCCAATCCTTTTAAAAGATGGACAGCAGTGATCACGGCCGCTTTTTTCCCAAAGCGTTTTTTAAATGACGGCATCTGCGGCGCCATTCCCTGCCCCCACGGCCAGATCATGGTCGCTTTTGAATCCATTTGATGGAGGACAACTTCCGCCTCGTTCATCAGCTGAATTAAAAACTGCGCCCCTTTTCCTTTTGGCAAATAATTATGGATCGGTTTCCCGGTTATGTCGTGCGGTGGGGTGCATTTAATTTTACTAAGCTCTGTGCTCACGACTAAAAGATTCCTATAACTCAAACCGGGGTAAAATTTGATCTCCCGGCTGCCGAGCTTTTTATTCAAGATCGAAAAACCCCTCCGCGCTTCGGCGGTAGTGATATGGTCGGCGGTAAAGTCTTTCATTTTTCCCTGCTTGACCGAAACCAAATTACAGCGAAAAGCGACCTCGCCTGGTTTGAGTTTGATCCCCAGGCTGGCGGCCTCGAGCGGCCCGCGGCCAGAATAATATTTTTTGGGATCGTAGCCAAAAATGCTCATCGCGGCGACATCGGAACCCGGCTCCAGCCCTTTGGGAACATTATTCGCCCAGCCGCACAGGCCGTTTTGCGCTAAGTAATCAAGATTAGGCGTTTTGGCGGCGGCCAGCGGCGTTTTCCCGCCAAGTTCTTTCAGCGGGAGATCGGACATGCCGTCGCCGATCAAGACAAGGTATTTCATCTGGTCCTGGCGGGCGGGGTCGGCTCAAGCAGTTTTTGTTCGTCAAGAATTTTCATCAGTTCTTTGTCATGCTTAATTACGGCCTCGTTATATTCATCAATGTTTTTGAGCAGCTCTCCTGGGTTGGTTTTTTTAAGCTTTTCAGCCTCTGCTGAAATATTGACCGGGACATTTCCCGATCCCTGCACCTTTTCCAGCATATTTTCCTTGCCAAATTCACCCAAATATTTTGACCACCTTTTAGCATACGGATAAGCCCAGTGGTAGGTCATGATCGACAGCTTGGTCATCGATGAATCAGCGATCGCCTTTTTTGTCGTTTCGGCCGTCGGAAAACAGAAATTTATTTGTAAAATAATCCCGGCGATCAACATCCCCTTGAACCCACCCAAGGCTAATCCGGCAAATTTATCGATCGGGCCCAGGATCGTGATCGTCACAACTTTCCTAAGCAACAGCCCCAACATCACATCTAATACGATATAGGTAATAAACCACAGCCCCAAAAATATCTGTAAGCCGGCACGATTGGCCGGGTTAGAAAGTTCCGGTGAAGCTTTAGCCAGAAGGGCCAGCGCGGTAGTCGCAACAAATAAGGCGACAAAAACGAGAATTATTGTGCCGGCTGTTTTTGCCAGCCCTTCGCGGTATCCCAGGTAAAGGAATAAGAGGACAAAAACAGCGATGATGATATCGACCATTAGTTATCCTTTTGCGAGTTCAGTTTTAAGTTTCTTGAGTTTCGCTTTTAGTTCTGGGTATTTAAGCGCCAGTATCTGGGCGGCCAGGATCGCCGCATTTTTCCCGCCATCGATCGCCACGCTCGCAACCGGAACTCCCGGCGGCATCTGCACGATCGAGAAAAGCGCGTCGTGACCGCCTAATCCTTTGGAATGGATCGGGATACCGATGACCGGCAGCGTAGTGTGGGCAGCGATCACTCCCGGCAGGGCGGCAGCCATTCCCGCGGCAGCAATGATTAGGTCATAATTGTTTTCGGCAGCCTTAGCATAGTTCTCGACTTTTTTTGGTGTTCGGTGAGCGGAAGCAATAGTCAGATCATAGCCGATGCCGAAGGCCTTGAGCTGTTTTTCTGTTTTTTCCAGCACCGCCAGGTCTGACTTGCTGCCGAGGATGATGCCAACTTTCGGCTTTTTCATTAAAAGCTCCTTATTCCGGGGTAACGGTCATTATTTTCCGCGCTTGCTCTGGATACTTGGCGCAAAAGATCAGTTCAGCCTTGGTCAATGGCTTTTGGGTATGGACATTCGCGTAGCGGGTCAATTCCAGTATCCGCTCCGCTTCTTTATCATCTTTAAATTC